>CEAH01004120.1_pt1 | contig 49791 bp, 41 predicted proteins | sample 557571 | NCBI WGS metagenome assembly CEAH01 (sample SAMEA3182092, study PRJEB8094) | gut metagenome | biome: human; feature: gut; material: Stool; isolation source: human stools | place: Canada | collected 2013-11-25
TGGAAAAAGAAGGGATTCTGGATAACACCATGATTATTTTTTCCAGTGATAATGGACCGGTACTGGATGATGGTTATCTGGACAGAGCATATGAATTAAATGGGACGCATCGGGCAGCAGGACCGCTGAGAGGCGGAAAATACAGCAAATTTGACGGTGGTACAAGGATTCCGTTTATTGTATACAGTTCTGCGCTGAAGCATCGGGGCGTTTCTGAGGCACTGATCAGTCAGGTAGATCTGTATGCTTCCTTTGCACATATGCTTGGCATCGAAACAAGAGAGGACAGCGCAGTAGACAGCCAGGACAGGTATGCGGCATTGATCGGAGAGGACCCTGCAGGCAGATCAGAACTGATGACAGAGGACTTATCCTGCGGGAAAATGCTGCGCTGCGGCAGATGGGTATACTTATCTCCCAGCGAAGGAGCTCCATATATGCCCTTTACCAGAATTGAAACCGGTTTATCAAAGGATCCGCAGCTTTACAATATGGATTATGATATCGGGCAGCAGAACAACATCGCCTGGGATTATGCAGATCAGGTGGAGAAGATGGAGAAGCGTCTGCAGGAGATTCTGACAAGCGAAAGCACCAGATAAAAGTAAAAAAACGTAATGGTTCAGTTACAAAAAAAACAAAGAATGCCCGGAAGATCCGGGCGGAAAGGATTAGAAAATGGCAGGATATCTGATTAAAGAAACCACTTGCGAGGAACGCAAACAGATCGTGGAGGAGGCACTTGGCAATCTGTCCGCCAGCTGCGACGGCTGCATGGCGGGACTTGCGGATATGTATCAGGATTACATCGACGGCAAAAAAGAAATCCGTGACATCAACATGGAATTCAACGCCAGATACGAGAGAGGCGACATGGATCGGGAAGAAAGAAGAAGCTGCCCGATGTCTGTGTAAAGGGAAAAAGACAGAGACTATTTCGAAGGGAAGGTTTGGAAGAAGAAATTGGAAAGAAAATACGATTTGACAAAGGGAGATGTTTTCCGGACGATCCTGATGTTTATGCTGCCGATCCTGGCAGGAAACGTATTTCAACAGCTGTATTCTGCTGTGGATACGATCATCGTGGGCCGTACCCTTGGTTCTGACGCGCTGGCGTCGGTTGGAAGTATCGGAAGTCTGCAGTTTCTGGTGTTTGGATTTTGTTCCGGCCTTGCCGGCGGTGTGACAGTTGTGACATCTCAGTTTATTGGCGCAGGAAAAACGGAAAATGCGAGACGTTCCACAGCGGTGATCTATATGATCTGGGCGGTGGTTTCCCTGCTTTGTACTGTGGTAGGTATTGTTTGCCTGCCAGGGCTTTTGCATATTTTGAATATGCCGGAAAATCTGTTTCAGCGTGCGTATGCTTATCAGCTGGTCTGCTTTATCGGACTTGGAGGACAGCTTTTATACAACGTGGAATCAAGCCTTTTGAGGGCGATTGGAAACAGCAAAGTACCGCTTATTTTCCTGATCATTTCCTCTGTGTTGAATATTATATTGGATTTTGTGTTTATTCTGGTGTTTCATATGGATGTGATCGGAGCAGCTGCAGCGACGATTCTGGCCCAAAGCCTTTCCGGGGTCGGCTGTCTGATCTACAGCTTTCGGAAATATCCGCAGCTGCGTGTCAGAAAAGAAGATTTTAAAATATCATTTGCTTTTCTAGCGGATCATCTCCGGGTAGGGCTGCCGCTTTCGATTCAGGACTCCATTACGGGCGTCGGAATGATGGTATTTCAGAGTGCGCTAAACGGGATGGGTGCAGATGCGATTGCGGCATACACTGCATGTAATAAGCTGGAAACCTTTGTCGTGATGCCGATGTATTCGATCGCAGTTGCCATGGTAACGTTTACGGCACAGAATTTTGGTGCGAAGCAATATCAGAGAATTCGAAAAGGAATGAAGGTTTCCCTTTTGAGCTGTCTCTTTTTCAGTGTTGTGGTAGGCGGATTGATCATTGTGTTCTGTAAGCCGCTCGTTTCGATTTTCGTTGGAAGCGGTGCAGTAGAGGTGATCCGGCTGTCCAGAATTTACAACAGTATTGAAGCCAGCTGCTTATGGTGTGCGGCGCTGTTGTTCACCTACCGGGGCGCGGTGCAGGGAACCGGAAATACGAAGATCCCGATGATGGGCGGATTTTTGGAGCTTCTCATGCGTGTTTTTGCAGCACTTTGCTTAAGCCGTATCTGGGGCTTTCCGGGACTGGCAATGGCCTATCCGCTGGCGTGGATATTTGCGGCACTGTTAAACATGTGGTATTATCGAAAGCTGGACAAAAATGATTTTCAGTGTACCAGAACTTCATCAATATGAAGAAGAATATGTTCCATGAGATAGAGGAGGACGAGTTGCTCGTCCTCCTTTGTCATGTCGGAAATCGGCCGCAGGAGAGTGATGTGGAGAATTGAGGTATCCAGAGAGCTTTCCGTAACTGCAAAGGCACAGAGACATTCTTTGCCAAATACGGAAACCTGCGCCTGAATATCACCGGTCATAACTTGGTCATAGGAGCTTTTCAGGCGATCCAGAATATCAAAAATCGCATAGACGGTCATACGCCGCGGACAGCCTAGATCCTGTTTGAGCGTGAACATGAGAGAGCCCTCCTATTACATTTTCCAATGAAAACTGGCGTTTTTTGCTTTTTTCAATGCTGCAGACTTACAGCGGACGCAGCGTGCCTATTATTTCGGCAAGCACATTGCTGGAGTTATCAATATTTTCTTCGGATGTGCTTGCACCGACGATATAGGGGACACCGTCGATATCAGCTGCAGCGAAGATAGAAATATCAGAATCGTGAGAAACGATCCGAAATTGCCAGACAATATCGTCTTCACGGCTTTCTGTCATGATCTCCGAAAGGGAAGCGCCGGAGACATCTTCCCAGATGCCGGAAAGGTAAGCAATACATTCGTCTGCGTTTTTTCCGGCAGAAAGTCCCTGCTCCACCTCAATATATTCCTCTTCGTTGGAGGAAAGGAAAAGAAGGAGGGCGGTTCCGCTGTTGCCGTTTGGAAGCGTAAAGCTGCTGCGTCTTGTGCTGCTGATCTGAGTGGAATCCGTGATGCATTGGATGCCTGCAGCGGTGTCGCAATAGCGCTCGTAGGTAATATCCACAGGACCATTTATACGAAAGGATGTCAGACTGTTGTAAATCTGTGTGTGGTCTGTTTCGGAATCCTTTGGATAGGAGCCGACGAGCAGATATGCGCCAAAGTCATTCCTTCCTTCTACTGCAAGCAGTACATGCTGCAGGGTGGTCTGGCTGGAATCTGTTCCCTGGAAGAAAATCTGGTAAGCGGACTGTCCGCCGAAATCGTCCGGTCCTGCGGTCAGAATCATGGCGTCGGTAAGACCGTAGCCCTCTGCGTAGGAGGAAACAATATCCTCCCGGTAGTTTTCGATGTCGGCAAGGGAATAGATTGGAACAATTGTAGCCCAGTTGAAGCTGGTTTCGATCCGGCAGTTTCTGGCATTGTTGGTAAAAGTAAAACCATCATCTGAAACGCTATACTCTGCCGGAACGTCGATGGTAGCATTTAAAATTCCGAGATCATAGGTGACAACTTCTGTACCGGTGCTGTCGTTTGAATCGCCGGAAGAAGGATCGTCCGGTGTGTCTGAATCCTGCCCGGGCGGGGTTTGAGAGGGCGTCGGCGTATCCGAACCGGGAGGTGCAGATGCAGAAGAAGGATTCATGGACGAAGCAGAGTTTGTGTAGCTGGTATTTTTTCCGGACTTTCCGGAAAGGGGCAAAAAGAGGACGAGGGCGACTACCGCGACCAAAGCGCCGCCAAGAGCGACTGCCAGAAGCGGATTTTGTTTCAGATGTGCCGACAGGACAGCAAAAAATGTGGCAGGTCGGGAAGACACCGCGCCGGAATATGGCTGCGGTGCGTTTGCCGTTGATCCGGGGGATGGCGATTGTGCCGATGCAGTTGCGACATCCCCGTTCAGCGCGCAGATAAAGGCTTCCATGCTCATGAAGCGGTCTTCCGTACGGATGCTGAGCGCCTTCAGAATCGCCTGTTCGATGGCAGGGGAAATGGAGATGCCAAGCTCGGAGGGGCGTTTGAGCGTATCGCCGTGAATCCGTTCGATGGAATCCGGCGGAAGAACTCCGGTGATGCAGCGGTAAAGCGTTGCACCCATGGCATAAACGTCTGTCCAGGGTCCCTGATTTCCATGGGAAGAGTATTGCTCCTCCGGGGCATAGCCATGCTTTAGAATAACGGAAACGCTTTTCCCATCACCGGAAGCAAAGCGCGCTGCGCCGAAGTCCAGAAGCCTGCTGTCACCGTCGGCGGTCAGGTAAATGTTGTCCGGGCTGATATCCCGGTGTAAAAGCTGCATGGAGTGGACAGAAACGAGCGCGTTCATAACAGGCAGCAGGATTTTCAATGCTTCTTCGCAGGAAATTTTTTCCCCGCGCGCAGCAAGATAGGCTTTTAGACTGGTGCCGTTCACGTATTCCATGACGAAGTATGCGGTGTTGTTTTCCCGGAAATAGTTCTGGACGGAAACGATATTCGGTGTGTTCTGGAGCTTTGCCAGAATGCGTGCTTCCTCCAGAAAACGTTCCATTCCGGATTGATAATCCTTTTCCTGATGACTGGTCAGAACGACAGTATAGCGGTCGGTATTCCGGGTAGCCATGGCGGAGGGCATATATTCTTTGATGGCGACTTTGATTTCGAGGGTCAGGTCAAAGCCGAGGTAGGTAATGCCGAAGCCGCCGATGCCGAGGACTTTGCCGATCAGGTAACGGCCGTTTACAATTGTGCCCAGGGGAAGGGCGAGATAGGGCTGCTGCTTTGTTTCATCGAACCCGCAGACGGGGCAGACCGTGCCGGGTTCTTTTTCGGAAAAGCAGCCGTAACAGATACGTTCGGGATTCATAATTCCTCACATTCCGCCGCAAAAGCGGCTTTTGATGATAGACAGTTGTAAAATGTTCCGGTGTATTAGGAAAAGGCTGGCGAGATCGCATCGGGACGGCTGATGCAGGTCAGGACGAAAAGCGTCTCATCGATGCTGCGGATGCGTTCCGTATGGCGAAACAGCAGCCCTACGAGCCAGTCTGTCGCGTTGTTGGCTTTTGAAAATTCAATCTGGATTTCCAAAGGTTCAATATAAAAATCTCCGCAGCAGACAAGGCTGCCCTCCCCCGGCAAAAGCACCGGGAGGGAAGTCTCTGTTTGCAGCCGACCATCTGCCATCAGATGGTAAAAGACGGCAGCTTCGGGAAAAGAAAGCGTATCGGAGGAAAGCTCGACCAGCCGTGTTTCAAGGAGAGCCGCACAGGAAAGACCTGTTCTGGCAGAAATCGTATCAGATGCAGTCATAGGTTCTCTCATTTCTGCGCACGTTTTTTGTGCATGCCGAGTTTGTGTCAAGTGCGCGCAGACACAAATCTCGTTTATTCCTTTGCAACGAGAAAACGGTTTGAGGGATCGCAGAGGAAGAACGTATCTCCGGTATAGAGCTTTTCGGAGACGTTCGGGGCGAGCTTTTTCCCATTTCCAAGAAAGGTTCCATAGGAGGAACCGAGGTCGGTCAGGACGAAGCAGCCTTCCCCCGGATTGTAGGAAAGCTGGCAGTGGCGGCTGCTGATGCCGGGCGTGCTCTTTTCATAAACGATGTTGCAGAACGTAGGATCTCTGCCGATGGTAACCTTTCCCTTGAGCAGGTCGAAGCTCTGCCCTGCGTAGCTGCCGGTCATTCCACGCAGGATCGCATGAGCACTGGAGCTGCCTGCCGCACCGGAGTGTACAGGATTGCCGTTTAAGCCGCTTGCTGAGCCATTCGCCAGACCGCTGTTTCGATCTGCCAGGCCGCTGCGGTTATTTGTAACGCTGGCTGCAGCCTTCCTTTCCTTCCAGAAGAAAAACGTGCCCGCTGCGATCAACAGAATGCCGAGTAGGAGCAGCACAGCACTGCCGGGACCGTGGAACAGGGAAAAACCAGAGCCAGAAAACGTGTAAGGAATGCGCTCAACATCCAGGATTTTCGTCAGCTCGTTGATGATGATGGCATAGTTCATGCCAAGGCTCAGCCCGGTATTGGGATCAATGGCGCCTGCAACGTTGATACCGATTACGTTTCCTTTTTCATCGACCAGAGGACCGCCGGAGTTGCCGGGAGCGATGGAAACGTCCATTTGAAATGCCTCATAGGTGGAAAAAGAGGTGGTTGTACGTTTGCTGATGATGCCTCGGGTGATTGTAATATCGTCTATATCGTAGGTGGCAAAATCCTGACGCTGGGAGGAATTGCCGGGATAGCCGAGCGCGTAGGCGGTGTCGCCGATCTTGATGTCGCCGGAGTCGCGCAGCGTCAGGGCAGTCCGCTTATCCGTCGGGGAGGGCAGCTGCAGGATGGCGATATCCTTTTCCTCCTGAGGGGAAAAGTAGACGACCTTGGCTTTTACATAGTCGTTTTCCGCTGCGGAAAAAAAGACATCAATTTCCCCTCCGTAAAGACTGGAATCATAGCGGGGATAGGTATAGGCTTTATTGACGACATGCCCGTTTGTCACGATGTACTGAATCGGCTGTCCGGGCGTGCCGATGGCCCAGCCGGTTCCCATTCCGGCTTCGCTGTTTCCTTCGTTGTCATAGACTGTCGCATAGACCATGACGATACCGTTTCTGGATTCATAGGGATCCTCAGAGGAGCTTTTGGTCAGCCCTGTGATGCCGAAAATGGATGAGACAGCGCCGATCAGGATTAGCACAAGGGCGATCAGCTGTTTAGAAGAGAGTTGTTTGGTTTTCATTCAGTATTCTCCTTTTCCCCGTAATAATGTAAAACGATTGCGGTATAGTTATCCTGTGTGGGAAGTGCGGCTTTTCGGATTGCTGCTTCGAGCGCGCTGCAGCAGTCCTGAACCGGAAGCTCCATCGCCTCGCGGATTTGTTTCAGGGTCAGTGGATCGCTGATTCCGTCGGAGCATAACAGCAGGGTATCGCCCGGAAAAAGGGAAAGTGGAATGTGGGTGCGGTCCAGCGTGACCGCCTCCTTCCCGATATATTGGGAAAGTGCGCCTGCCTGAGGGTCAGAAAAAGCTTCCTCGATGGGAAATGCACCGTGAAAGGAACGCAGCAGCAGGTCCTTTTGAAATTCCTGTCGGGTGTTTAATGCATAGAGCTGATGTTCCCGGAGCAGAAAAAGGTCACTGTCTCCGACGCTCCAGAACTGCAGTTGATTTCCCGAAATCCAGGCAGCGACAAGGGTGCAGCCGCCATGGCCGTAAAACTGCTGATAGATAGTTTGGGTACATGCGGAAATCAGCTTTGGCACGCTCGTGACGGCTGGTTCCGGAAATGGAAAAGCATTCAGGAGACAGGCGGTCGTCTGGCAGGCGATCCGTTGTCCTTCCGCCATTCCGCCCATGCCGTCACAGAGAACGGCTAAAATCCCGTCTGTTTCATAGCGGTCTGCCGGAGAGATTCCGAAGGCATCCTGCTGCTGTTCACGCTGTCCGATTCCCTGCAGGTTTGCAATGTCCAGAATAGAGGTCTGTTCCGAAGTCAGAACGGTGGTAACGCAAAGCGACTCCGGTGCTGGTTCGGATGGCTGCTGCTGAGTCTGTACTTTTTTTCGCTTTTTAAAAAAGAACATGGGCTATTCCTCGCTCCACTGAAACTGTTGGCTGCAAAGAGGCAGGAAAAGCAGTCGGCTTTTTCCGACCTCGATGATGTCGTATGCTTTGAGCGGATGAACCATTTCGACCTGTTCATCGTTGCAGTAGGTAATGCCGCGTCCCTGCCCGGGCGAAAGGGAAAAGGTGTTGTGTTTTACATCGTAAGTGACCAGTGCATGGCTTTCACGGGATACGGTATCATCGTCTGGCAGGGAAACATCCATCGCGGCAGCCCGGCCGATAAAGTTTCTTCCTGAAACGAGACGGAAATCCGTTCCGCGGTGTGGACCTTCGATGCAGATCAAAAAGCCGACTGCCGGATCAATACCGATTTTCTTTTTCATCACAGCGACTGTTTTGCCGCTGTCGAAGGCTGTCGCAGCTGCTGCAGCAGGATTGCCCGGAAAGGCAGCCACTGTCTTGCCGATATCCGCTGCAGCCATCGTCTTTCCGATCCCCGTATTCTCCTTGCAATACGGACAGCTTTCAAATCTTGCTTCATCATAGAAATGACCATTATCACACTGCTTCATAGAGTCCTCCTTGTTTTCCGAAGGAAAATGCGACTGCATCGAACGCTGCGCTGCGGTTTGCGTCAGGCGGGCATTTTCCGTTTTGCAGTTTTATTGTTACCTTCAGTCTACGCGTCGGGCGGTCATCCGGGTATGCCGTATGCGCGCCAAAACGGCGAAAAATGCGGTTTGGCGCTGGTGCGCCAGGGGAAAAATCAGAAAAAGCCGAACATCTTGGCAATGTCCGGCTTGTGACGTATTCAGATATTTTAAGAGAGCTGGTTGCTGAGACTTAGAAAGCAAGACTTTACGGAAATATAATTTCAGCTCCGGTTACAGGTTTTGCGCTGCCATTCGATGTAGGACTGGTACAGTCCCATCCGGGATTTTGCACCGACCTTTTCATAAATGGATGTGATATAGCGCTGACAGGTTCTTCGGGAGATGAAAAGGCTGTCGGCGATTTCCTGGATGCTCTTTTCTGTGTTGACGAGTTGGTCAAAAACAGACTGTTCCCGGTCAGTCAGGGAAAATGCCGTGGAAAATGTGGAAAACGGGTCTGCATTGGGAGTGTTCTGTGGATAATCCGGATCGGAGGAAATGTCCGAAGCCGTAGAGGCGGACGAATCGTTGCCGAGGGCGGCCTTTGTGTTATGGCTCGCGTTCGCTTCGCAAGCTGCCTGCATTTTGTGAGTCATAGTGCCGCCTGTCTCAGTCTGTACGCCCGGCGCATTTAACATGCTATAGGCTGCGATCAAAATGCTTACCGTTGCGAACAGAACCAGAGCCGTGATAATCAGCGTGATGCTGCTGTTCGATGCGATCAGGGAGAGAGACAGGTTTGAGACCAGGGCAGCGCCCGCATTGTTGACAGCACGCCCCATTCCTGCCCAGAGGCGCGGGCAGCGGGTATCTTCGGACAGCGCCAGAAAAGAGGTCGTAAAGAATACGACGAAAAATCCGGAGGACAGGTAAAAGACGATCAGTCCGATCAGGAAAGAACCGCCAAGCTGCAGGATTGCGACGCTGAGCGTGGAAAGCATCATAATGCAGTACATGATGAGATTCATGAAACGTCTGTTATGGAGGTCAAACAAAAATCCGGCAGCAAGCCCGCTGCAGGCGAGTAGGATACGAGGCCACTGACCGATATCCATGGTTCCGTCTGCGTGTCCCAGTGTAACGGTGTTGTCCAGCGTACTGAAAATACAGGTCATAAAAATGACGAGAAAGATCAGCAAAACGAGCTGCGGCAGGGCACCGGAGGCAGATGGAGCAGGGAGCTTATGCTGTGAGTCGGTGCTGCCGGAAGCAGCGCAAGCTGATGCGTCTGACATATGTGGACAGGGATTTGTCACATCGGACACTTGAGGGCTGGAATTTGCAGTGTCCGACATCTGAGAGCTGCGGCTTGCCTCCCGGTGCTGAAACCGGAACAGGAAAAATACGATAAAAAGTAACGCGGCGCAAAGCAGCAGCTGTTCTGCCAGGGCAGAAGAAATCAGACTGTTGTTTAGAAATTGCAGCAGGATAGCAAACCCATAGGAAATGCCAACCATGCGTGCGAAATATTTTTTGTCAGAAATTTCACAAAGAAAATGGTAATGCACTGCGCTGCCGAGGATGCCGAGAACCAGAAACAGAAGCATTCCGACGGCAGTCAGAAGACCGGGCGGAACAGGACTGCCAAGGATTACAAAGCAGACGATTGCCAGCATTGTAAGTGTGAAAAACACAGCGCTGTGCAGACGATCGCGAAAAAACCGAAACAGCAGCGGATAGAGGCAAAAGCCGACCGCACTGATACCGAGCGCATAATTCTGGACGTTTACCGTCCGGGCGCTGGAGGCGTTTTGAGCGATCTGGTTGACATAGAAATATTCTGTGCTCAAAAAGAGAAATGTAAAAACCGCCAGCATGGAAATGGCGCGGAGGGATGAAGGTTTTGTAAGTTCCTGTTTCATAAAGGGGAAAGCTCCATTCGTATCGTTCACGAGTGTCGGTTGACAGCTCTTTAAAAGGGGAAATGCTGTAAACCTTGAATCGGACTTCTTTTTCGTTGTATAATTCATTATATAAAATTTGAAAAAGCAGTGCAATCGCTTCGCGGCAGAGAAGCAAGAAAAGGAGTAATGAGAGAGGGAACAAAAAACAACATCATAAATTTTAAAGGGGAGAGTAAAAAGTATGTATGAAGAGACACAAATGGAGAAAACCTTCCGGAAATTAAAACGTCTGGAAGAAATGCTGCACGATCGGATGTTTATTCCGGTGGATCAGGTGGAAATGAGCGTCTGGACAACGAAGAAGCCGGTGCACGAGGTGCCGGATCGAGGGCTGTTTGGTCCGTGTGAAAGGGGACGAAAGTGGCTGGAGGAGGGATTGTATTGCTGGTTTCTGGGGGATTATACCATACCGGAAAAGCTGGCAGAACAGACCCTTTTCATCTTTCCGAAGATCAAGGGCTATGAGGGGATGCTCTGGGTTGACAAAAAGCCCTATGGGAACTTCACCTCTAAGGTAATTCAGAACAGCTACGGATATCATTACTGCGACCTGCTGACAAAGGGAAAGGCGGCAGGGGAACAGCTGGAAATCGCGCTGGAATATTATTCGCATCATTACGTGCGGGGGACGCAGCCGTTTGAGGAAAGCGAGAATGTGTTTGAGATTGCGTACGATCAGGTGGACATCTGTGTGAAGGACGAGATTATCTGTAACCTTTTCTACGATCTCCACATCGTAAACCAGATGGCAGAATTCCTTTCCAAAGAGCAGTTCCGCAGAGGGGACGCAGTCCGCGCACTGTTAAAGGTACACGAAATGATTGACTACGATATCGATCTGGCAGATCCTGTCGAATGGCACGAAAAAGCCCAGAAAGCGGACGCTGTTTTACAGGAGGTTCTTTCCGATCACAACGGACCGCATGCAGGCTTTGCAGGTCTGATCGGTCATTCCCATATGGATACCGCCTGGTTATGGCATCTGGATGAAACGGTGGAAAAGTGCGCGAGAACCTATGCAAATCAGCTGGCTTTAATGGATCAGTACCCGGATTACAAATTTATCCAGAGCTCTGCGGTGCACACTTCCTGGATGGAACAGTATTATCCGGCAATTTTTGAGGGGATGAAAAAAAGGATCGCAGAGGGAAGATACGAGCCCAACGGCGGTGTTTGGGTAGAGTGCGACTGCAATATTCCCGGCGGTGAATTTATGGTGCGCCAGTTCTTATGGGGACAGCGCTATACGATGAGCAGATTCGGCTATCGTTCCAACTGCTTCTGGCTGCCGGATACCTTCGGCTACAGCGCAGCCCTGCCGCAGATCATGAAGGGCAGCGGCGTGGATTATTTCCTGACAACAAAGATGGCATGGGGCGATACGAACGAGTTTCCGTATGATACATTTTATTGGGAGGGAATTGACGGTACGAGGGTGTTTACCCATACGAACCGTACCCACATCTGGCCGGATGCACAGCAGCTTCTGGAATGCGTCAATGGCTGCAGGGGCTATGGCATCAAGGATAAAACTGTGACAGACAGCAGACTGCTTTCCTATGGCTTCGGAGATGGCGGAGGCGGTCCGGAATTTGAAATGGTGGAAATTGCAAATCGATTAAAGGATGTAGAGGGGCTGCCCAGAACGGAGCATATCCGTGTCGGTGATTTCATGCAGAAGCTGGAAAAAGAGAGCTTCCGTCCTTCCGTTTATGCAGGGGAGTTGTATCTCGAGCTGCACCGCGGCACGCTGACCAATCAGCACCAGATCAAGAGAAATAACCGGAAAGCGGAGATTGCCCTTCGAAATCTGGAATATATGACCGTCCTTTCTGCATTGCAGTCGGGCAAAACGATCAGCGGGGAAGCGATTGCACCTCTGACCGAGCTTCTTTTGCTGAACCAGTTCCATGACATCCTGCCCGGAACCTGTATTCCGCGTGTGCACGATGAATCGCTGGCACAGACTGGGCATGTGATCGAGGAAGCGATAAAGCAGACAAAGGAACTGCTTGCAGACATGGCAGAGGAAAACAGCGCGGCAGATGGCGCAGATCATGTATTTCGGACGATTTACAATACCCTTTCCTTCGACCGGAAAGACACGGTTTATCTGCCGATTGAAAAAGACAGCCACATCGACAGCACATACGGACAGCAGATCGTTGAAAGGCTGGATGGGCAGGACTACCTCGCGGTAGATGGACTGAACGTTCCGGCATTTGGCAGCCGCAGCGTAGCGCTGGTGGGTGGAGCGCCTGTTGAAAACGCTGGCTGTGAGGCGGCAGTTGCGTTTGTCCTGGACGGCGATCATCTGCAGACGCCTTACTACGATGTGATCTTTGATGAAAGAGGTTACATTTCATCCCTGATCGACCGTGAAAACGGCAGACAGCTAAAGGGAGAGGGCTATGCACTCAATACGTTCCTTGTGGCGGAGGATGTGCCGGATTCCTGGGACAACTGGGATCTGGATGCGGATATCGCGGACAAATGGAGAGACTGTGCGAAGCTTTTGAACCGTGAGGTCATTTCCTGCGGAGCGGTTGAACTGCGGATCCGGAGTGAATATCAGCTGACGAAAAACAGCAGCCTGCAGCAGGATATGGTATTTTACAGTAAGGATAGAAGAATCGTTTTTGAAACGGTGATGAACTGGCAGGATGACCACCGCTTCTTAAAGACAGCGTTTGACACTTCGGTTCAGAGCCGTTTTGCGAAACACGAAGTTCAGTTTGGGTATATCGAGCGTGCAACTTACCGCAACACGTCCTGGGAAAAGGCGAAGTTCGAGGTTTCCAATCATAAATATACAGACCTTTCTGAACCTGGATACGGCATTGCAGTTTTGAACGATTGCAAATATGGTGTCAGCGTGGAAAATGGACGCATCTGGCTGTCGCTGCACAAAGGCGGCTGCCGTCCGGACTACAGAGGCGATAAAGGAATTCATGAATGCACTTATGCCTTGCTTCCGCATAACGGCGGCTTTGGCGCAGAAGCAGTCGTACAGCCTGCATACGAGCTGAACATTGCTCCGGTTGTTATGCCCGGCAGAAAAGAGCTGGAATCCTTCGCCACCGTGGATGCACCGAATGTTATCGTGGAGGCGATCAAGCCGATGGAGGATGGAAACGGCTATGGGCTGCGTCTCTATGAAGCGGAGGGAACTTCCGTGCGGACAAAGCTTCATCTGACAGAAACCGGCAAAAAAATCATGCTGACGAATCTGCTGGAAGAGGAAATCGAAACGCTTCCGGATGAAAAGGAAATTGCACTGGAATTTAAGCCGTTTGAAATTAAGACGCTTTGTGTATTGATGAAACAATAGAATGCACGCTCTGCGAGCACTCTATTGTCATGAATAAGAACATACCGCCCGGCAGCTTTTGTAAGAAGAGTTGCCGGGCGGTATGTTTGTTATGGGAGACGAAGCATCTTGATGAAAAATGCTTCGCCTCTGCGATATGAGGGGAAAAACGGGCGCTGGAAAAGGTGGGGGAGCCAGCGCCCGACTGTCCAAAAGGTATTGGCAGATTAAGAAGCTTCCGACAGCAGGAGAATCATGCGAACCGGGAAGGCGCTGTCGTTGCCGTTTGCAGCATAATTGACTTCGAAACTCAAAGTCTGCGCATTGTCGGGCGTCATTACAATCTCTGACTGCGTGCCGTCAGTGTGAAGCGCAACCAGACGGTGTCCTGCAAGCAGGGAAGCCGGAACGGTAAAGCGCACGATGCCGGTCGGCTGTACTGCCCGGTGATGTTTGATCACTGCTGCGGACATAATGCCTACGCCGTTGTCAAGCGTGCCGATGCAGAGAACCGGCGATCCGGCAGGAAGCGTTCCGGTTACAGCCTGTGCGGAAACATCGGAAACCGGCGACAGGAAATCTTTGCCGTCTTTTTTACCGCATGCCGGGCAGAAAGAGAAGTTCGACAATCCTGCGGACGGAAGAGAGAGGGTAACCGAATGACAAAAGCTTTCTGTAGAGACAGCAGAGCTTTCGGTCTGTCTGAAACCGTTGGAAACAGAAGCAACAGGCTCAACTGCCGGAGCAGATTCCGGCACAAGGGTCGGCGTTTTTACCGTATTGAGCTTTACATTACTGCTTTTGCCATCGAGAATATCCGAGCCTTTTGTTCCGTTGATATTTGTATTTGCTCCAATAGAAATATCGATTGTGCTGGAAGCTGTACCGCCGCCAATGGCGATATCGGAAGAACCGTCGATATTGGAGACAGCCGCGTTGCCGGAAATTTCGATTTTACCGGTTCCGGTCGGTTCAGAAGAAGCTTCACCGATCAGGGGAGTTCTGGAAGTGCCGAATTTGGTGTCACTGCCGATTTTTACCTGGGCGTTATCTGTTATGGTAATGGTTCCGTTCATCGGGGCTTTGGCAGGGTTATAATCCGGATTGGCTTTTTCAGAAGCACCGATGGCAGGATTGCTGCAGGACGTGTTCTGGGAAAAACCGTTGGAGCCGATTGCAGTAACTTTGGAATTATCCTTTATTGTGATTGTTCCGCCGGAAAAGGTGCTGTCCCATCCACTGCCGATTCCGGCGGATGCGGAACCTCCGGAGGCAGTAACCTCAGCATTGCCGCCGATGATAATATCCCCGTTATAATCTCCTTTTTCTCCGCAGCCGATGCCGGGACCACACCAGGTGGCATCTGCGTTGACTTTTGCATTTCCATCAATGGTAATCGTGCCGGTAAAATTGCCTTTTTCGCCGGAACCGATAGCTGCAGAGCCGGTATCGGAAGGATTATAGTATTCTCTTGTTGCGGAGATTGTTACATCATCGGTGATGTGGATAGAACCGGTAAAATCTTCTTCTCCCTGTCCGGTGTCGCTGCTGTATCCATTGGAGCCGATTTTAGCGCCATCGGTCCAGCCGGATAGCGTGAGGGAACCGTCGCCGCGCAGGGTGAGATCACCATCGCTGACATGGATCATGGACGGGGAGGATTCGTCTCTGCGGTTAATCGTATTCGTACCGCGAACCGTGATGTCTGCCTTGGAGTCGCCTTTGACATCAATGGCAGATTCCTGGGAATGCTTCAGGTTGATGTCCTCAATCGTGATGTTCGCTGTCGCGTCATCGGAGGTTGTGATCGTAATGGTGCTGTCGGAAGCAACATCGGAATCCCGATTGGTAAAGGTCGGATCGTTATCTCCTATGGTATTGTTGTTCTGGGAAACGGTCTGCCCGCTCTCAGAAGCGCTCACGATGACGTCACCGTCTTCCATATACCAGGTGGCAGCATAGGCGGTCGATGAAAGAGAGCCGGAAAGAAGAGCGATCGTCAGAAAAAAGGCGGAAATTCTTTTCTTTTTCATAGGCAAAGTCTCCTTGGAATTGTTCTGTTTGGATGTAGGGCGAAAGGTGTGCCGTGTATCAGAGTTTTAGTCCTTTTGCCCAATGTTTCATTCTAATTAAATGATACTATAAGTCTCAAAAGAATAATAGCCGTTATTTTCTCAAAAAAACCAGTGAAATCAGACAACGGTTTGGTTTACTCGTGACATTTCCCAGTTTTTTCCCTTGACACGATGGAAAAAGTCGATATAATAAATTGAAAATGATTTTTAATTTCAAAATGAACCGCGGCGGTTTTGGATATCGCCGTGCGGGAGTATGCGCGGATGCCGCAGTGGTTCACAGGGGGAGAAAAATGGCAGAACGTGTCAGATACAGAACGAAGCAACAGGAGCTGATCCGGGATTGCCTGGAAAAACACGGCGACCGGTTTGTGACGGCGGAACAGTGTATGGACTGTCTCAAAGCCGAAGGAATTCACGTTGGACAGACGACGGTTTATCGGGCTCTCGACCGTCTCACAGAGGAGAACGCCGTGATCAAAATTCCGGCAGTGGACGGCGCAGGCGCGCAGTACCGCTATATCGGAGAATTGAGACCGGGCAGCCCGGGGCGGCTTGTCTGCCTGCAGTGCGGGAAGATCATTCCTCTGGAATGTAACAAGCTCCATGGATTTTCCGAACATATCCTGAAAGAGCATGACTTTGCACTGGATTCCTCGCATCTGATCTTTTACGGCTGCTGTCGGGAGTGCCGCAAATTCAGGGAAACACAGGAAGGACTGCAGGACAGAAATGAGGATGAATAGAAAAAAGCAACGCGGGAAGCATGCTGTGATTTCCGGCATCAGAATGCCGCAGCTGCGCTGCACACGGGTATCGGAAAGCGGCATCCTGCGTCGTGTGGCGTTGGCGCTCTGCGCGTGCTTACTGTTTACCGCAGTGTTTGTCGGCTGCGGCACGGAAGCTTCTGATGAACCGGTGGATCCCAACAAGCTGCAGGTGATAGCGAGTTTTTATACGATGTACGATTTCGCACAGAAAATCGGCGGCGAGCACGTCCAGGTGACCTGCATGGTGCCGTCCGGTACAGAGCCCCACGACTGGGAACCGTCCACAAAGGATATTACCCGGATGGAGCAGGCGGACGTTTTTATCTATAACGGTGCTGGGATGGAGCACTGGGTTTCGGACGTTCTGGCGGGGCTTTCCAATAAAAAATTGATTTCCGTGGAAGCGTCGCAGGGAGTGAGCCTGCTGCGCAGTGCAGAGGAAGAGGACGGTCACGACCATGAGACCGCGCATGCCGATGAGGACGAAGAGGACAGTCATGACCATGGGACCGCGCATGCTGATGAGGACGGTCACGATCATGCGGATGAAGAAGACGCCGCTGTGAGCAATGCGGCCGCGCATGAAGACGATGCCGCCGACCACACTATTGTCGCCGCACCGGACGGTCATGACGCCCACGAGCACGGCGAGTATGACCCGCACGTCTGGCTGGACCCGATGAACGCAAAGCAGGAAATGCAAAACATCTGCGCAGCGTTTTCCAAGGCGGATCCGGAGCATCGCACAGACTATCAGGCAAATTATGAGAAATGGGCAAAACAGCTCGACGAGTTGGACAAAACCTATCAGACGGCGCTGGAAAATCTGTCGGAGCGAAACATCGTTGTGGCGCATGAGGCGTATGGATATCTGTGCAGGCGTTATAACCTGACGCAGGTGAGTATCGAGGGCATGTCGCCGGATTCCGAACCCGACCCGGGACGGATGGCAGATATTATCGATTTTGTCCGGGCAAACAACGTCCATGCGATTTTCTTTGAAGAGCTGTCCGGCTCGAGGACGGCGGAAACGGTAGCGGCGGAAACCGGCGTGAAGCTTTTGACCCTCAGCCCGCTGGAAGGCCTAAGCGACAGACAGGAAGAAACCGGCGGAGATTATTTTTCCGTCATGGAAGAAAATCTGCAGCAGCTGACAGAAGCTTTGCGGTAAGGAGCAGACATATGAATGCGATAGAAATCAAAAATCTGCACTTTTCCTATGGAAAGGAAAATGTGCTGGACGGCGTCAGCCTTTGCCTGAAAGAAGGGCGGCTGGCGATTCTCGCAGGAGAAAACGGGGCAGGAAAATCGACGCTTTTAAGGCTTTTATTAGGAGAGCTCCCGATCGGGGAAAACCCCAAAGGGGATCAAGAAGAAGGCAGCAGCGACGGCAGCATTGAGATTTTAGGGCAAGACATCCGACAGTTTAAGGACTGGTCGAGCATCAGCTATGTGCCGCAGAATGGGATGGGTGGCTGGAAGGATTTTCCGGCATCCGTGGAAGAAATCGTGCGCGCAAATTTATATAAGCAGATCGGATTGTTCCGGTTTGCGGGGAAAAAAGAGCGGCAGCAGGTAAGGGCTGCGCTGGCGCAGGTGGGCATGGAGGAATACCAGAACCGTTTGATCGGTAGACTTTCTGGCGGGCAGCAGCAGAGAGTGCTCCTGGCACGCGCCCTGGTCAACGAGCCGAAGCTTCTGATTCTGGATGAGCCGACGTCGGCATTGGATGAAAAAAATGCGTCACACTTTTACCGACTGCTCAAAAAAATCAATGCGGAGAAAAGGCTCACCGTCCTGATGGTGACGCATGACCTCAAACGTGCATCGTCCTATGCAGATGATATCTGGGTGCTGGAGGACGGAAAGGTAAAACAGGAAGCTGGGAAAGGAGACGGGCAGGCATGAGAATTTTTGAGTATCTGTTTATGCAGCGGGCGTTTGTTGTCGGAATTTTGCTGGCGGCGGTTGTGCCCTGCGTCGGAATGGTCGTTGTCTGCAAACGTCTTTCCATGATCGGCGATGCACTTTCCCATACGTCGCTCGCCGGCGTCGCAGCAGGACTTTTGCTGGGTGTCAATCCAGTGGCGGGCGCAGCAGCAGCCTGTGTGGCAGCGTCCTTCGGCATTGAGGCGATCCGCAGAAAGCTTCCGCGCTATTCGGAAATGTCGATATCCATTATCATGTCAGCAGGAATCGGTCTGGCGGGTGTGCTGTCCGGTTTTGTGAAAAATTCGGCAAACTTCAATAGCTTTCTGTTTGGCAGCATTGTGGCGATCAGTGATGCCGAGATGATTTCAGTCATCGTGGTGTCTGTTGTGGTGCTTGTATTATTTTTGCTTCTATATAAAGAGCTGTTTTATATTTCATTGGATGAAAGAAGCGCACGGTTGGCGGGCGTGCCGGTCGGCGTCGTCAATTTTATCTTCACGATTATGATTGCAGTGACGGTTTCGGTCGCAGCACGGACAGTCGGTGCGTTGATGGTATCGTCGATGATGGTCGTTCCGGTAGCTTGTGCGATGCAGCTGGGAAAAAACTTTAAACAGACTGTATGGTACGCTGCCGGTTTGAACGTACTGTTCATGATTATCGGGCTGTTTGCGGCGTTTTATCTGGGCCTAAAGCCGGGCGGCACAATCGTTTTAGTGGGCGTTGCAGCGCTTCTGATCATTTTTATCGGGAAACGGATTGTGCTCGGAAAGCAGGAATAAACAGTTCACCCGCGCCATTCGCAAAATCGCATCTTCGATGCTTTCCGCTGCTTCGCAGCTCGTTTTTGCTCATGGAATGGCGCTCTCTTCGAACCTTCCTGCAAGCAATTTTCCATGCGAGCATGAAAATCTGCTTGCAGGAAAATTCGAGTGAACTGTAAGACACGAATTGACACAAGGAAAAAAGCGTGTTACCATGTTTGCGGTTAATGATAACTAATCAAGAAAGTTGTGCCGTACGACAGGTAGTATAGACATATCCTGCGCCGGTCGAAGGAGGAAACGAACATGATAAAAGTATCTGATGCAAAGAAAATCGGTTTATTTTTAGGAGGCGTATTATTCGGAACAGCCGGAATCAAGATCCTTTCCAGCAAAGACGCGAAGAAAGCATATGTACAGTGTACAGCGGCAGCACTTCGCGCAAAGGACAGCGTTATGAAGACCGTAACAACAGTTCAGGAAAACGCTGGCGATGTTCTGGCAGAAGCAAAGCAGATCAATGAAGACAGAGCTGCAGAAGAAGCGGAAGATGAAGTAAAAGAAGAAGCCTGATTCAGGACAGTGGGGGACGGAGCCGGAGACGGCGCCGTCCTTTTTGACGGAGTCCCGTTTTCTGAAAAAGCGCGAAGCGTATCAGCGGAGTGGAGATAAGATTGAAAAATAAAATTTTCAATCGCGAGATTTGTGTCTGCGCGCACTTGACACAAACTCGACATGCGCAAAAAGCGTGCGCAGAAATGAGCGGAAAAAATGAACTTTAAAATCAAACACAAAATTCCCGGGCGAATCCGGGTGCATATGGGGCAGTCCAGAATGAGCTTTGACCAGGCGGACACCCTACAGTATTTTCTGGAAGCACAGCCAGGTGTGACAAAAGCGACCGTATACGAGCAGACGCAGGATGCGGTGATCGAGTATGACGGCGAATTAAAAGAACTGATGGAGGCGCTGAAAAGCTTTCATTATGAAGACGTTCAGCTGCCGGATTCCGTCCGTTCCAGTTCGGGACGTGCGCTGAATGTAGAGTATAAAGAAAAACTGATTGGGCATGTGGCAAAACGGTTATTTACAAAATACATGCTTCCCTTACCGATCAGAAATGTGTATACTATATGGAAAGCTTTCCGTTATGTAAAAGAAGGCATCCTATGCCTTTCCAAAGGAAAACTGGAAGTCCCGGTTCTGGATGCGACAGCGATTACTGTATCGATTCTGCGGCGGGACTGCTCGACGGCAGGATCGGTTATGTTCCTGCTTGGGCTCGGTGAAATCCTCGAGGAGTGGACACATAAAAAGTCTGTCGGTGATCTGGCGCGCAGCATGTCGTTAAATGTCGGCAAAGTGTGGATAAAGACCCGGGATCAGGAAATCCTTGTGGATTCTGCATCCGTTGTGCCGGGCGACCATATCGTGATCCATGTCGGCAACGTCATTCCGTTTGACGGCGTAGTGGCAGACGGCGAAGCGATGATCAACCAGGCTTCCATGACCGGTGAATCCGAGCCTGTACGCAAGGAAAAGGGCGGATTCGTTTATGCCGGAACCGTTGTGGAAGAGGGCGAGCTGACGATTGAGGTCAAGGCGGTTTCCGGCTCGACCCGCTACGAAAAGATCGTTACGATGATCGAGGATTCCGAGAAGCTCAAGTCTGCAGTAGAAGGACGTGCGGAGCATCTGGCGGACAGGCTGGTTCCCTATACCTTCCTTGGAACCGCTCTTACATGGCTGCTTACAAGAAATGTTACCAGAACGTTATCCGTACTGATGGTTGACTTTTCCTGCGCATTAAAGCTTGCGATGCCACTGACTGTCCTGACAGCAATCCGGGAAGCAAACGCAGCGAAGATCACTGTAAAGGGCGGAAAATATCTGGAAGCATTTTCCGAGGCCTCCACCATCGTATTCGATAAGACCGGTACGCTGACTAAAGCGCAGCCTACGCTGCATTCCGTTGTCGCATTCGGTGAGGAAAAGGAAGACGATCTTTTACGTCTGGCAGCATGTCTGGAGGAGCATTTTCCTCATTCGATGGCAAAGGCAGTTGTGCGTGCAGCAGCAGAGCGTAATCTGGAACATGAGGAAGTACATTCCAAGGTGGAATATATCGTTGCACATGGCATTGCCTCTTATGTTGGAGAAAAGCGTGTGGTAATCGGCAGTGCTCACTTTGTATTTGAAGATGAGAAGTGCCGGATCCGTCCGGAATATCAGCAGCGTTTCGATGAACTGCCGCTGCAGTATTCCCATCTGTATCTGGCAGTTGACAACGTACTGGAAGCAGTGCTCTGCATTGAGGATCCGGTGCGTGAAGAGGCAAAACAGGTTATCCGCGAGCTGAAACGGGAAGGCTTTACAAAAATCGTCATGATGACTGGCGACAGCGAGCGAACAGCAGCGGCGATCGCAAAACAGATCGGCGTGGACGAATACCATGCGGAAGTTCTGCCGGAGGACAAGGCGAACTTTGTCCAGCAGGAAAAAGAAGCCGGACGCAGGGTAGTCATGGTCGGCGATGGAATCAACGACTCCCCGGCGCTTTCTGCTGCGGATGTCGGCATCGCGATTAGCGACGGTTCGGAGCTTGCGCGGGAAATTGCGGATATTACAGTCGGTGCGGACAGCCTGCAGGAGCTGGTTTACCTGCGCCGCTTAAGCAAAGAAATGATGCGTCGGATTCATGTCAACTACCGTGCAATCCTTGGCATCAACGGCAGTTTAATTGCAGCCGGTGTGACCGGGCTGATTCAGCCTACGACATCAGCGCTGCTGCATAATACGACAACACTGGCCCTGAGCCTGAGAAGCATGAGCTGGAAAGTTCCGGGAGAGGCAGGGCAGGAATAAAAAGAACGGAGACAGAGAATGAAAAAGGCGATGATTGCCATGAGCGGCGGCGTAGATTCGAGCGTCGCGGCATGGCTGATGAAGCGGGACGGATATGATTGTATGGGCGTTACCATGCGCCTGTTTGCCGGAGAGGACAGCTGCGAACGAAAAGGGCATACCTGCTGTTCGTTAGATGACGTGGAGGACGCAAGAAGCGTTGCACGTCAGCTGGGCATTCCGTATTTCGTGTTCAATTTTACGGAAGATTTCGGCACACAGATCATGGACCGCTTTGTCTGTGCCTATGAAAACGGATTCACCCCGAATCCGTGTATCGACTGTAACCGTTATATGAAGTTCGAGAAGCTGATGAAGCGGGCAAAGGAGCTGGATTACGATTACGTTGTAACCGGACACTATGCCAGAATCGAAGAACAGGACGGAAAGTTCCTCCTGAAAAAAGCCATCGATGAAAAGAAAGACCAGAGTTATGTGCTCTACAGCCTGACGCAGGAGCAGCTTGCACATACGCTGTTCCCCCTGGGCGGCATGACGAAGCCGCAGATCCGGGAAATGGCGGAAGAACAGGGACTGATCAATGCGCGTAAGCATGACAGCCAGGATATCTGCTTTGTGCCGGACGGAGATTATGCCGGGTTTATTGAACGCTACACCGGAAAAAGCTTCGAGCCGGGCAATTTTGTAGATCAGGAAGGACATGTGCTGGGGCAGCATAAGGGAATCATCTGCTATACGATCGGACAGCGCAAAGGGCTGGGACTAGCCCTGCATGAGCCGATGTATGTGTGCAGGATCGATCCAAAGACCAATACGGTAGTTCTTGGACGCGACCGGGATCTGTGGTCAAAAGAGCTGACGGCGAAAGATTTCCACTGGATCAGCGGTGAGGTGCCGACGGGCACGCAGCGCATCAAAGCGAAAATCCGTTACCGTCACCAGGAGCAGTGGGCGAACGCAGAGATCACCGGACCGGACAGCATTCATCTGGTCTTTGACGAGCCCCAGAGGGCAATTACCTGCGGACAGTCGGTTGTACTTTATGATGGCGATGTTGTAGTGGGCGGAGGAACGATCAATGGATTATGTGGTTCTGGATCTGGAATGGAATCAGGCGTCTGATAGCCGCGATGCCCGCAACAGACTGCTTACGTTTGAAATTATTGAGATCGGTGCGGTAAAATTAAACAGCCGGATGGAAATTGTGGATACCTTTGAGGAGCTGATCCGTCCGCAGGTTTATGATACCATGCATCATATTACGGAAAAGCTGATCGGCATCCATATGAAAGATCTCTCCGGATGTCGGACATTTGACGTCGTGATGAAGGACTTTCTGGCGTGGTGCGGCGAGGATTTCATGTTCGGTACCTGGGGACCGCAGGATCTGACGGAGCTTCAGAAAAATATGCGGTTTTTCGGTATGGATCCCCTTGGAAAAGGACCTGTCCGGTTCTATGATATTCAGAAGCTGTTTTCCATCGCCTACGAAGATCAGAAGGTGCGAAGGAGCCTGGAATATGCAGTAGATTATCTGCAGATTCCAAAGGATATTCCATTTCACCGGGCGATCAGCGACGCGGTGTATACCGCACGGGTATTTCAGATGATCAAAGACCCGATTGCACTGCAGCGGGTTTCCTTCGACACGTTCCAGCTGCCGGAAAACCACCGCAGCGAGGTGCATGTCGTATTCGATAATTATGCAAAATATATTTCCCGACCGTTTCCGGATAAGGAGGCGTTGATGGCGGATAAAGAGGTTCTCTCCACCAGATGTTATCTGTGCCATCATAACCTTCGTAAAAAAGTCCGCTGGTTCTCGCCAAACGGCAAGCACTATTACAGTCTGTCGTGGTGCGATAAGCACGGTTGGATGAAAGGAAAAATCCGCGTGAAAAAAGCGGACGATGACATGGTTTACGCCGTCAAGACGACGAAGCTGGTCGGAGAGAAAGAGGTTGCCGCCCTGATGGAGAGAAAAGATCACATCCGCCAGCTGCGCAAGGAGCACAGACACCGCGAAGCGCAGGAAAAGCTCAGGAAACGGTGAGGCGGGACGCTGACATCGGAGACACGCCGGGGAGCCCATATAATAAAATAATACGAAAAAAACGCCGCAGACCGGTTTCAAAAGAAATGGTCTGCGGCATTTTTGTGCATCCCGTCCTGTGTCTTACGCGAAGGGATCGGTGTAACGGTCGAAGTCGATGATTTCATCTTTGCGGCTGCGGTGTCGTTTCATGATATCGCGGCGCTTGCGATTGCGGCTGTGTCCGATCAGAATGGAACGGATCACCAGAATGACGATCAGGATAACCGCGACAATGCTGACTGCAAGCAAAATTTTACGGACGTTTAAGAAAATAACATTTCCCCCCGGTGTGGAAACTGCGGTCGGAGAAGTTGTGGAAGCGACGGATTCAGACGCTGCGGTGCCAGCCTGCGCGCTCGTGGCGCCCTGTGTGCCGGAGGAACCGTTTGCACTGGAAGCATTCGCATTGCCATCCGTGCCGGAGCTGTCTGTGCTGCTTTGCGCATTAGAAGCGCTGCTTTGTACGCTGTTCGCATCTGCCTTGGAAGAGCCATCCGCTGTTGCGATGGCTGCGCTTTCCGTTTCAGAAACCGGTTTTGCACTGAAATCAAAGGGCGTTATGCTGGAAAAGAGGATCGGCGCGCTGCCGAGATCCTGACCTTCGTAGGAGTAGTGGATGACAGCGGCCTGTCCATCCTTCAGGTTATCATAGCTCAGCTCGGAATCCAGATCGGCAAAGGTGAGCGTATCCGGAAGGAGAACTTTCGCATCCGGGTCGATAGAAAGGATGTCGGACTGATTGAACGTATTTGCGAACAGGTCGCCGTTTTTTACCTGATAGGTGGTGTCTTCTTTGGATGCTGTAACAGAAGAAAAGTTGCTGAAACCGTAATCAAATAAGCTTATCGTATCCTTGAACTGCTGCGGGGACTCCTCCATCATAACGACGCAGATCAGCTTCAGCCCGTCTTTCTGGGCGCAGGAAACGAGGTTAGAGCGAGCGTTTGCGGTGTAGCCGGTCTTACTGCCGACGAGATATTCGTAAGCGTAGGTTTTACCGGGCAGCAGCTTGTTTTTGCTGTTCGGAATCAGATCCTGTGACAGCGTTGCGCTCGCCGGGATTTTGTAGCTTGCCGTGTCAGACATGCGGCAAAGCACGTCATCGGAGAAAAACTTCTGCCCGATCAGAGCGAGGTCATGGGTGGAGGTATAGTGATTGTCATCATGCTTGCCATTGGTATTGACGAAATGGGAATCCGTGCAGCCGAGCTCCTTTGCGGTTTGGTTCATTAAATCTACAAACGCTTCCATACTGCCGCTGATATGTTCGCCGATGGCATTGCCGCATTCACTGCCGGAGCCCACCAGCAGACCGTAGAGGGATTGCTCCATCGTGATCGCTTCACCGGCTTTGATGCCGATGTTGGAATCACTTCGCCAGTCGATGCTGTGCACCGCGGTATCGGAATATTCGATCATTTCATTTAATTCGCTGTTCTGACGCGCAATGTAGGCAGTCAGAATCTTGGTTGTGCTGGCGGGATAGAGCTTTTCATGGATATTTTTGGCATAAAGGATTGCACCGCTGTCCGCATCCATCAAAATCGCGGAGCGAGCGTTGAGGATCGGACCCTCCGGCCAGTTTTTGATTTCGTTGCTCTCAACCGGGATCGAAAGGTTGGCCTCCGCCAGCGCCTGGTAATCGATGACCTCGGCGCGAGCCGTTAAAACAGCGCCACAAAACAGATTGGCGCCGACTCCAAGTGCTATCATAAAAGAAAAGAAGGATCTTTTCTGGAAAAATTTCATGTAATGTACCGTCCTTTATTGAAAGATAGTAACATCATACACTATTTCCAGGCGGATTTTAAGGGCAGAACAGCAAAATTCAAAATTTTTTAAAATTTAGACTACAGTTCCCTCGTGGCATCCCGTGGGCAGAATTCCATGCTTGCATGAGAATTTGCCCACGGGATGCCACGAAGGGAGCGCCGCTTTATGAGCAAAAATGAGCTGCGAAGCAGCGGAAAGCGTCGAAGACGCGATTCATGACAATAGAATGTTCGCGGAGCGTGCATTCTATTGTATTGCGAATGCCACGAAGGGAGCGCCGCTAAAATGCAAAGCTTCCTTTTTATCCCGAAATATAGTAAGATAAATTGATACCAGGATTGTGGGAGTGCGCAGCACGGAACAATCCGTAGGTATCAAAGCCAGGGTCAAAAGGTCTGAGCCCACATGAGCTTGCTCATGGGTGGGAGAAAGACAAAAACCCAATAAAATAATAATGAAAAACAGTGAGGATAATTCATGAGATTGCGCAATATTACAGGCTGTCGGGAAATGATCGGGGAGAGCGAGTTTGTCGTACACGAACCGGAAACGATGAAAGGAAAGTGGAGAGAAGCGTTTGGCAACGACCATCCGGTTTATGTGGAAATCGGCATGGGCAAGGGACGTTTTCTGATGGATATGGCGCGCCTTTACCCGGAAATCAACTTTATTGGTATCGAAAAATATTCCAGCGTGCTGCTGCGCGCGGTTCAGAAGCTGGAAGAGGAAGAACTGCCCAACGTTCGCCTAATCCGCATGGATGCAGAAGATCTGGAAAATGTTTTCGCGCAGGGAGAGCTGGATCGCATTTACCTGAATTTTTCCGATCCGTGGCCGAAGGACCGTCACGCGAAAAGACGCCTGGAGTCCAGACAGTTTCTGGCAAGATACAATCAAATTCTGAAAAAAGACGGAACGATCGAGTTTAAGACGGACAACCGCGCCCTGTTTGATTTTGCACTGGAAGAAGTGGAAGCAGCAGGATGGACTTTGAATGAAAAAACCTTTGACCTTCACGCGGATGCGCGCTTAAACGAAGGAAACGTCATGACTGAGTATGAGGAACGGTTTTCAGCACAGGGCAATCCGATCTGCAAGTACATTATCAGCCGTTGAATCCCCTGCATAGGAAAAGCCGTTTTCCGATATACATAATAAAAAGACTCGGACGGACAACGGCATGGACAGAATGGAACAATTAAAAGCGATGCTTTCCCTGTGTCTGATTTTCGGCATGGCGTTCTGCCTCGGAAGCGGTGTGGGGCATACGGTGCGCGTGCGGGATCAGGCGGTGATGGCACGTCCTGCACAGAAGGACTGGGGACTTTCCTTTCAGGAGGACAACAAACCGCCTGTGGCGGACGAAAGCATGGAGCAGCTGGCGCAATATGATGCGTTTTATGCGGAGAATACGACGGAAAAGGTTTTGTATCTGACGTTTGACTGCGGATACGAAAATGGAAACACGCCGGCGATTCTCGACGCATTGAAAAAGCATCATGTGCCGGCGGCTTTTTTTATTGTGGGGAATTATCTGGAAAAAAATCCCGACCTGGTCAAACGGATGCGGGCGGAGGGGCATATCATCGGGAACCACAGCTATCATCATCCGGATATGAGCCAGATGGGAAAAGAAGAGTTTCAGAAGGAGCTGGCGCAGCTGGAAGACCTGTACGAGCAGACAACCGGCGAAAAGATGTCGAGGTTTTACCGCCCGCCCCAGGGTAAATATAGCGACAACAATCTGCAGCTGGCAAAGGAGCTTGGGTATCGGACGATTTTCTGGAGCCTTGCCTATGTGGACTGGAAGCAGGAGGAACAGCCGACCCGCGAAGAGGCGATGTCAAAGCTGTTAAAAAGAGTTCATCCGGGAGCGATTGTACTGCTGCACAATACGTCCCGGACGAACGGAGAAATTCTGGATGAGGTTTTAACAAAGTGGGAGGAAATGGGGTATCATTTTGCTTCGCTGGAAGAACTGGTATCCTCCGGCAGCAGAGAAGCACGGAGCTTTTTCTTGACGGATAACCAGGAAAATCCGGTAAAGAGCGCCGCGCCGACCCATGCAGCAGGATCGCAGAAGCAGGCGAGGGGAAAGCTTACAAGCTTCATGGCGATCAGTGCTGTGATCATGCGGGCAAACAGCTCGGCTACGCCGCCCATCATCGGCAGGAAGCTGTAGCCGCAGCCCTGCATGATGTTTCGGAAAATAAAAATCGTGGAAAGCGGAATATAAAAGATCGCACACATATAGATATAGGTTTTTGCCCAGGGCATCAGGGAAGCTATATCGATGTCTCCGGAGAAGAACAGGGAAAGCAGCGGGCGCAGGAACAGACCGACGGTAGCTGCAGCGAGCAGCGAGTAGATGACGCTGATCAGGAGAGCGGAACGGACGCCCTTTTCCAGACGGTGATAATCGCCCTTGCCGTAGTTCTGACCGCCGTAGCTTGCCATTGTCTGTCCCATCGACATCATGCCCTGTGTTAAGAGGCTCTGCACCTTGCTGGCAGCAGTAAAGGCAGCGACTGCCACCGAACCGAACAGATTGATGGCGGCCTGCATCACCATTGCTCCGGATGCAGTAATGGAAAACTGCAGCGCCATTGGAATGCCCATTTTCATCTGATATGCCGTGTCTGATGCGGAAAGTCGCCACTGGGTGCGCTCCGGGCAAAGCACGGGAACGTTCTTATAAATATAGATCAGACACAGTACCGCAGAAACGCCCTGTGAAATATTGGTTGCAATTGCAGCACCTGCCACACCCATATGGAAGCAGAGGATCAGGAGCAGATCGAGCACCACATTCAGACAGGCGGAAAATACAAGGAAAAACAACGGAACCTTACTGTTGCCGATGGCCCGCAGAAGTGAGGAAAACAGGTTATAAAAAATACAGGCAACGACTCCGCTGCAGATCAACATACTGTATGTATATGCATCGGCAAAAATATCCTCCGGTGTATTCATAAGGAGAAGCAGAGGCTTCATGGTGCTCAGACCGACCACGGTTATAAGGATTGTGACAAGAACAGAGAGCAGGATACCGTTTGCCACACTGGCGCGGACGGCTTTTTCATTCTTTGCTCCATAGCGCTGTGAGGTCAGAATCGTAAAACCGGCGGTAATGCCCTGTGCAAAGCCGATGATTAGAAACATGACTGTGCCGGTGGAGCCAACGGCAGCCAGAGCGTTCGCGCCGACGAAGCGGCCGACGATGATCGTATCGGCCATGTTGTAAAACTGCTGGAAAATATTGCCGACTAACAGCGGCAGGGTAAATTTGAGTATGATGGACAACGGTTTGCCCTGAGTCATATCCTGTTCCATAAAATCCTCCATCGGTTTGGTGTTTTACGGCGCTTATGGGCGCTTTATGTGATTTTTGTAGCAAAAAAGACTGTTGAAATTTCAACAGTCTTTAAAAGTCGAAGCGACGTGATTTGAACACGCGACCTCTGCGTCCCGAACGCAGCGCTCTACCAAACTGAGCCACGCTTCGATTGCTTCATCAAGCCTTATTATCATAACGAATTTTTCTGAAAAAGTCAACTGGAAAATTTAGAAAAAAAGAAAAACTTATAATAAAGTTTGTGCGGATGAGAACTGGAATAAAAACATATGGTTTTGGTAGAATTTTAATATTTGAATAACTAAAATATTTGAATATTTCAAAAAAATATTGACACTCAAATAGGTGCGTGGTATTATGACACTGTGAAGTGCAAAGGAGCAGGATCAGAGAATAGGATTCTGCTTTTTTTATAAGCCGGCACTTTAATGAGTAAAAGTGATAAATCGACAAAGGAGGAAACATTATGAAAAAAATGTCCAAGCCCCTTGCATTACTGCTTGCAGGCATGATGGTATTTGGAACAGCATGCGGGAGCAGCAATAGCACAGGCAGTTCTGGTGCAGACAGCGCGGGAGCAGCAGAAGCTACGGAAAGCACTGCCGCAGATGGAACAGTAGCAACTGATACCAGCGTAGTAATCGGTCAGTCTTCTGAGGTAGCAAATTTGAATCCGATGATTCAGCCCAGAACACCCGATAGCAATGTTCAGAGCATGATTTTCAGCTACTTGGTTGTTCCGAATGAAGAATTGAATTATGAAGGTGATCTGGCAGACAGCTGGGATATTTCCGATGATGGAACAGTTTATACGTTCCATTTAAAGGAAGGCGTAAAGTGGCATGACGGAGAAGACTTTACTGCAGACGATGTGGTATTTACTCTGACGTCTCTGGCTGATCCGAATTATAACGGCGGCGCAGACGGACGTGTTATGTCGATTGCAGGTGCTGCTGATTATCAGGCAGGTAATGCAGACAGTGTTTCCGGTATCAAAAAAGTAGATGACTATACGGTAGAGATTACACTGGAGTCTGCAAATGCGGCATTTCTTTCTAATATGTATACCTGTATTCTTCCCAAACATATTCTGGAAGGAGAGGACCCCGGAGAATGGGGCAATGATGACTTCAATCGCGCTCCGATTGGTACAGGTAAGTACAAATTTGTAGAATGGAAATCTGGTCAGTACATCACACTGGAACGGAATGACGACTATTATGGCACAAAGCCTTCTATTCAGAATGTAACCGTGCAGTTCGGTGATGACACAACATTGACTGCAGCGCTTCTGAACGGTGAAATCGATGTGTTGTACAATCTTCCTTCTGCAGAGGTAGAAAATGTAGAAGCGATGGATGGTGTATCCGATTACAAATACGAGCAGCTGACGGTTACTTATATTGGATTAAACCAGCTGACAGAAAGCTTAAGTGATCTGCGTGTTCGTCAGGCACTGGCATATGGCATTGATAAGCAGGCAATCATTAATACAGTTTATGGTGACGGCAATGCATATGTCTGTGATGATGTATTTCCGAGCAACCACTGGTCTCACAGCGATAATGTAACGGTTTATGATTATGATCCTGCAAAATCCAAAGAGCTGTTGGAGGAAGCAGGATATACCATGAATGATGCAACCGGTTATTATGAAAAAGACGGAAAGACCTTACATCTGACCTATGATATGTCCACCAGTACAGATGGTAAAGCAGTTGCTGCTTTGATCCAGCAGCAGTGGAAGGCGATCGGTGTTGAGATGGAAGTAATTGAACAGGATTTTGCAACACTGGCATATACAAAGCTGCTTCCTGGTGAAGCAACAGAAGAGACAACCGGAGATTCTTTCCAGTGCTATACATTGGGCTTTGGCGTTGAAGCAGATCCGAATGAATATAATGAGTACTTTTCCACTTCTACCGGCGCTGGTTCCTGGAACTTTATTCATTACAGCAATCCGGAGGTGGATCAGCTGTTTAAAGATCAGCTGCTGCTGACAGATCCTGATGAGAGAGCGGAATGCTTCCACAAAATCGCAGATTTGATCTCCAAGGATCTTCCGTGGATTCCGCTGTATAACAAGGCTGGTATCGCAGGCGTAAGTGACAAAGTACAGAACTTTGTATGTGATTACCGCGGTATTACCTTCCAGATTGAAAAGTGGAATATTGCAGAATAAAAGAAATGACAGACTTTTAACAGGTCAGGGGTTTCGGGCTTACTGTCCGAGACCCCTGAAGTATAAATGGACAGTTGTTTGATACAGGAAAAGAAAGGAACGAAAAAATGATAGAACCAGTTGCTTTGTTAAAGGATCTGGTCAGGATCAATACGACAAACCCGCCGGGGGAAGAAGAAAAGCTTCTCCTGTATCTGGAACGTATTTTGCAGGAGCACGGGATTCCTTATGTGTATCAGAAAAGTGCAAAGGGACGCGGAAATCTGCTGGCATGGCAGCTGGCAGATCAGGCAGAAGAGGCACCGTTGATCCTGATGAGTCATACCGACGTGGTTGCCGCGCAGGCAAGTCAGTGGAAATTTCCTCCGTTTGAAGCACAGGAGGTAGATGGCTATATTTATGGACGGGGTACGGTGGATACAAAACAGCTGACAGCAATGGAGCTGACAGCGTTTCTGGCGTTAAAGGAGAAAGAAATTCCGTTAAAGCGGGATGTATATTTTCTGGCAACCTCGGACGAAGAAAGTGGAAGTGCATATGGGCTCCAGTGGTTTCTGGATCATGAGATTACAGTTGGTGAAACGACAAAAACAGGCCGCGAGCTCTTTCAGGGCAGTGATGTGATCAGCGAGGGCGGCGGATTCCCGGTAGTTGGAGGAAAAAGGGAATTTTACCTTTGCGAATCCGGACAGAAATCCTGCGGTACAGTGGAATTTACCGTGAAAGCAAAAAGCGCGAAAGGTGCATTTTTTACCAGCGGAGATGGTATGGAGCGGGCGATGGGGCTTGCTGAGGACATCGGAAAGCAGAAGCTTAACGGGAGAGTTCTGGATACGGTAAAGCAGTTTGAACAAAAGCTGGCAGGAGTACAGCTGTCTCCCATGATGCAGAAAATACTGACAGCCATGAAACAAAATTCCATGACGGTAACGATGATTACAGGAAAAAATGTAAATGAAGTGACACTGGTTTGCGATGTGAGACTTCTCCCTGGTTTCGGGCAGAAATATCTGGAGGAAGTTTTAAAAAATCTTGCAGAAAAATGGGACTGCAGTTACAGAATTGTTTCTCTCAGCCAGGGGTATGAAAGCAGCCCGGATGGAGAAATGTTAAAAATTCTGGAAGAAGCAACGCTGGAGATTCTGGGAAAAACAAAAGAAGAAGCGGAAATTCTTCCGTTTGTGTCGATGGGCTCCAGTGATGGACGTTTCCTTGCAGACCTGGATACAAAAGTATACGGATACAGCCCGGTTTATGCTTGGGATATGACGTTTGACAGTGCTGTAACAATGGTTCATGGCATAAATGAAAGAATCCACAGGGATTCGGTCGTGTTTGGAAGTAAAGTATTGACGCTTGCAGTCTGCCGGGCAGCACAGAGCGGAATATAAAGAAAAACGGCAATTGCCGAAAAAATGCACGAGAGATTGCCGGTTCATACGGCAGAGCGGGAGGTAAACATGATTAACAGAAACGAAGTAGCAAGAGAAAAAATGCAGCGCGCTGCAGAAATGCTGCAGGATAATAATATCGATATGTGGGTATTTTACGCGCGGCTGAAAACAGATACTGCACTGGAACTGATGTTCAATACGGACAGTAAAAATGAAGTGATGTTTTTGCTGACGAAAAGCGGGGACAGAATTGCGATTGCAACCGCTGCGGATACCAAAGCATATGAAGAATCCGGGCTGTATACAGAAGTAATTGAAGTATCCGGTGACGGGTTTGAAAAAGTATTCAAAGAAAAATTCGATCAATATCAGGTAAAACGTCTTGCAGTCAATGATTCTACGATCGATACCAGATGTGATGGATTGACAGTTGGTTTGTTCAAAAAACTGGAAAAAGCGATCGGTGCAGAAACAATGGCGAAAGTGAAATGCTGCAGCTACTCTATGCTGGAGGAGTTAAGAGCGGTAAAGACACCGAGCGAAATCGAGATTATGAAAGAATGCAGCCGTATTACAACAGATATTTACGATGCACTTTTTAAGCGGATTCATGTTGGTCTGACAGAGGTTGGTGTAGCAAAGATGATGATGGAGGAATGTGCAAAGCGAAACGTTGTGACTGCATTTGGAAATCCGCCGGAATATCCTCTGGTATTGAATCCGAAGGGAGGAATGTCCCACAGAGACCCTAACGACATCAACAAAATCGAAGCCGGAGATATGCTGGTGATCGATTTTTCCATTCGTTATAACGGTTATACATCGGATATTGCACGTACCATGTATTTCCTGAAACCAGGCGAAGAGCATGCTCCCAAGGATGCGGTTGATTGTGCAAATGCGGCTATCAATGCAGTAGGAGCGGTTATGGCAAAGATCAAACCCGGCATGAGAGGCTATGAAGTGGATGCAATTGGCAGACAGTCGATCATTGACAGTGGTTTTCCTCCGTTCCCGCATGCGACCGGACATCAGGTAGGACTGGAGGTGCATGATGGCGGTACGACACTTGGACCCAAAAAGAGATATTCTGCTTCTGGAATTCTCCGTAAAAATGAAATTTATGCGCTGGAGCCGACTGTTTTGCAGGACCGCGATAAGCGCAGCGCAATTATTGAAGATAATGTGCTCCTGACGGAGGATGGTTGTGTTCTGATCAGCAAACGGCAGACAGCATTGATTGAAATTCCTTACCGTACCGGTGAGGAAGCATAACAGGAGCAGCCTATGAATCTGGAGGATAATAAGAAGGCATTTATGGAACTGCTCCGAATCCCGTCTGTAACCGGGAGCGGTGCAGATGGAGAAGAAAAGGCCTGTGCGTTTCTGGAACATATTTTGCAGGAAAACGGAATAAAAACGGAGCGGATTGCAAAAGACTTGCATCGACCAAACCTTCTTGCAGCAATTCATGCACCGAGGGCTGAAAAAGAGCCGGTTGTGTTGATTTCCCATATAGATGTCGTACCTGGCATACAGGAGGAATGGACACATCCGGTGTTCGGAGCCCAGAAAGCAGACGGGCGAATTTTCGGAAGAGGAACGCTGGATACCAAGCAGTTGACGATGATGGAGCTGTATGCGTTCCTGAATCTCAAAAAACAGGAAAACCATCTGAACAGGGATGTGTATTTTCTGGCTACTATCGATGAAGAAGCAGGGAGCAGTTTTGGCATGGAATATGTCAGACAGGAAAGACCAAACCTGTTTCAAAATGCGATGGTGATTAACGAAGGCGGTGGCTTCCCGTTACATATTAACGGGAAAAACTATATGATGTTGACGGTCGGGGAAAAGGCAGTCTGCAAAATAAAAATAAGTGCGGAAGGAACCGGGGGACATGCAAGTGCTCCCGGAGAAAACCAGGCACTGTTAAAGCTTGCAGAGGGATTACGGAAAATTTTTGCAGCAGAAAAGGAACTGACCTGCGGCAGCCGCCGCACCTGGGAGACAATGCGCAGAATTGTTGGCAGTGACAGCTGGGATAATGCAACAGGGGCTGACATTTTTGCGTATGCTTCTCAGAACAGCATCGGAATGCGAAACTACAGCATCGGAGAGCGCAGCAATGTCATTCCGGCACATGTAGAAGCAGTTTTGGAATTCAAAGTACTTCCGTACGGAAGCCAGGAAGAGATCGAGGCATTTGTTCAAAAGCAGATCGACGGTCTGCCGCTTGAAATGGAAGTGCTGAGTTATGAAGCCGGATTTGAAAGTAATTTTGAAAATTCGCATTTAAAACAGCTTGTAAATGATCTGGAAGAGGCCTGCAGGCGGTTCGGATTTGACGGCGGTGTATTGCCGATGCTTGCGCTCGGACGAACGGACGGAAGATTTTTCGGGAGTGCAGGCAGCATGGTTTACGGCTGCTCTCCGCTTTTGATGGGAGATTCCTTCGATGCGATCCTGCCCAAGGTGCACGGAAAGGATGAAAGCATTCTGGAGACATCCTATGAATTTGGCGCGCAGGTGCTGGATGAGGTTATACAGAAAAACTGTCTGAAAGAAGAACGAAAAGGAGACAAGAAATGAAAGACTATAGCTATCATAAAAAAGTCATAGATGATGTGATTACAAAATTAAACGAGTCGGATATTGATCTGTATTTAATTATCACAGCAGAGGGCTGCGATCCGATGACGGAGTTTATTCCCGGAGTAGATACGGTTGGCTCCAGTGCGTTCCTGTTTACGAAGGACGGGAAAAAGTTAGCGACGGCATCCAGCATTGATGCACAGGATGTTGAAGAATCCGGGCTGTTTGACGAGGTAAGACATTATGAAAACTACGATGAGACATTGGCGCAGATGGTTTTGGAATTAAAACCGAAAAAAATCGCACTTGACTTTTCTGAAGGAAATGCCTTTTGTGATGGCCTGACGATGGGAAAATATGAGAAATTTGTACAATCTCTCGGAGACTTTACATTTGAAGCGTGCAGTGCGGATCTTTTCATTCCTGCGGTACAGGAGCAGAACAAAAAATAAGGAGAACAGATTATGGGAAGATACATCAGAAAGCGTTTACTGCAGGCAGTTCCGGTTGTGTTTGGCATCACAATTCTGACTTTCTTTATTATGAAGATGGCACCGGGCGGTCCGCTGACGGGGATGATAAGTCCCCGTACCTCCAGCGAATCGCTGCAGAGAGCCAGAGAAGCACTTGGGTTAAATGACCCGATAATTGTCCAGTACTGGAATTGGTTAAAGCAGCTGGTACAGGGAAATTTTGGCTACAGTACTTATAACGGACAGGCTGTTCTGACGGAGATCCTGGACAGACTGCCGGCAACGCTGCTGTTGACGGTAACCTCATTTGTCATCAGCTTTGTTGTTGGAATTCCGCTTGGTGTTTATTCTGCAACACATAAATATTCTAAAGCAGACTATGGCCTTACCGTGTTCTCCTTTATAGGTATTTCCATTCCCAGCTTTTTCTTCGGCATGGGTTTGATCTTTGTATTTGCACTGAAATTGAAATGGCTGCCGACCTCCGGTTTTGGCTCCAGTACATTCAATGGGGAAGGCATGGCGTTGATCCTGCATAAGCTGAAATATCTGATAATGCCGGCACTGGTTATGTCTCTGAGTAATTTAGCGACAGTAATGCGATTTGCGCGCTCCAGCATGATCGAAACACTGAACCAGGATTACGTCCGGACAGCAAGAGCAAAAGGGTTGTCGGAAAAAGTAGTTATTTATAGGCACGCGTTGAAAAATTCCATGATTCCGGTCATCACAATTTTTGGTCAGTCTATTCCGAACCTGTTTGGAGGAGCCTATATTACGGAAAAAGTATTTGGATGGCCGGGTATGGGGCTGCTTGGTGTTGATGCAATCAATAACCGTGATTATCAGATGCTGATGGGACTGACGTTGTTTACAGCGATTTTGGTACTTTTGGGCAATCTGCTGGCGGATATTATGTATTCCTTTGTAGATCCCAGAATTCGGTATTAAAGGAGAGCAGGCATGGAAAAGAAAAGAATGAAATACAGACAAAGACAGAACTTCTTCAAAACAGATGCCTGGAAGCGTTTCCGCAAAAATAAGCTTGCGCTTGTTGGAACAGCTGTGATTTTACTGCTGATTCTGGCAGCAGTATTTGCTCCTGTTATTGCGCAGAATGACCCGTATGTCAGCCTGCAGGATGGAAATACTGTTCTGAAAAACATGTCGCCATCCAAAAGCCATACGATTCTTGGAACAGACAGTATCGGGCGGGATGGGTTCAGCCGTCTGGTCTATGCGGCACGTGTATCTATGAGTGTTGGCCTTGTAGCTGTTGGCATTTCTACAGTTATAGGTATTGTGCTTGGAGCAATTGCAGGATATTTCGGCGGTGTTGCTGATACGATCATTATGAGATGCGTGGACGTTGTGAACTGCTTTCCGGTTTTGTTTCTTATCATTATTGTTGCAACTATTTTAAAGCCGAGCATTTACAATGTCATGATTATCATTGGTTTATGCAATTGGACCGGTACAGCACGTCTTGTGCGCGGTGAAATTTTAAGAGTTCGTGAAATGGAGTATGTGCAGGCTGCTGTTTCTCTTGGCGCGACAGATTTTCGAATCATTTTCTCTCATGTAATCCCGAATGTTCTTGCACCTATTATTGTAGAAGCGACCATGCAAATGGCGAGAGCAATCCTTACAGAGGCATCACTTAGCTATCTTGGCTGCGGAGTTCAGCTTCCGACGGCAAGCTGGGGGAATATGCTGATGGATGCAAATAATTTGGCGACACTGACAAAAAGACCGTGGCAGTGGATTCCGGCAGGCGCATGTATTTTCCTGGCAGTGCTGAGTATCAACTTTATCGGCGACGGTCTGAGAGACGCATTTGATGTGAAACAGAAGAAATAAAGAAGGAGGAAAAATGGACAGAAAAGAGACTTATCAGAAAAGACTTGCAGGAGTTTACAGCTATATGGATGCACACCAGTTGGATGGTGCCATGTTTACCTCCTATGAAAACAGACGTTATTATTGCGGCTTTACCGGAAGCAATGGATGTCTGATCATTACAAGAGATAAGGTCTGTCTTGTAACCGACAAGCGTTATACAACACAGGCACAGCAGCAGACGATCGGTGTGGAAGTCATTGAGCATGCAGCAAATAGGCTTTCGCTGGTGGCAGATACGATTAAAAAGTGTGGTATTAAAAAAATGGTGATGGAATCCTGCATGACAGTAGATGAATATTTCCCGTTAAAGGAGAAAATGGGTGATATTGATGTCGTGTTTGAACAGGAATATTTCCTGGAACAACGTATGGTCAAGGATGCAGAGGAAATTGCGTGTACGAAAGCTGCAATCGCCGCAGCCGAAGCAGGGTTTGATAAGCTCCTCCCGAGATTGAAGACTGGTATGACAGAAAAAGATCTTGCAGATGAGTTACATTATCTTGTTTCCAAGGAAGGAGCAGAAGCCATGAGCTTTGGCACAATCGTTGGATCCGGTGCAAGAGGTGCGCTGGCACATGCGTTCCCGACCTCCAAAAAAATTGAAGATGGCGACATGGTTGTTGTGGATTTCGGTGTTTTAAAAGATGGCTACTGTTCAGATATGACAAGAACGTTGCTGTTTGGCAATGTTTCAGAAGAACATATGAGAATTTTCAATCTGGTACAGGAATCACAGGATAAAGCGATTGCTGCAATCCGTCCGGGAGTTATGGCAAAAGATGTCGAGGATGCACACCGTGCTGTATTTCTGCGGGAAAATCTGGATGATTATGCACTTCGCGGACTGGGACACGGCATTGGTTTGCAGATTCATGAATGTCCACGTATCGTTATCGGGAATGAAACCGTTTTGAAACCCGGGATGATTTTTACGGTTGAACCTGGACTTTATTTCCCGAATGATTGTGGCGTGCGGACGGAAGACGATGTGCTTGTGACCGAGAACGGTGTGGAGAACCTTTCTCATACGCCTCATGAAATCCATATTGGATAAGGAGAACAGCCATGAGTTTATTGGATGTAAAAGATTTAAAAACTTATTTTTATACGGATTCCGGTGTAGCAAAAGCGGTAGACGGGGTGACATTTTCTGTTGACAAAGGAAAGGTGCTCGGAATTGTCGGAGAATCCGGCTGCGGAAAGAGTGTAACCAGCCTATCGATCATGCGTCTGGTGGATCCTGTGACCGGGAAAAATGAAGGCGGAGAAATTCTGTTTGACGGGACAGATATCCTGAAGCTTCCGGAACCGGAAATGCGTAAATTGCGCGGTAATCGGATTTCCATGATTTTTCAGGAGCCGATGACATCCCTGAATCCCGTTTTTACAATTGGGTATCAGATTGAGGAATCGCTGATCCTGCATAAGGGAATGGATAAAAAGGCTGCAAGGCAGCAGGCAATTCATTTGCTGGAGCTCGTTGGAATTCCGGAGGCAGGAAAACGTGTGGATGAATATCCGCATCAGCTTTCCGGAGGTATGCGTCAGCGTGTCATGATTGCAATGGCGCTGGCAGGCGATCCGGAGCTGCTGATTGCCGATGAGCCGACGACCGCATTGGATGTAACGATTCAGGCACAGATTCTTGATCTGTTAAAATCTCTTCAGAAGAAATTGAACATGTCGATCATTATCATTACGCATGATCTGGGTGTTATCTCGGAAATGGCAGATGAAGTTGTCGTTATGTATGCCGGAGAAATTGTGGAAAAGGCAAAGACGCGGGAGCTGTTTGATGATCCGAAGCATCCCTATACGGTCGGGCTGATGAATTCGGTTCCGGATGTCGATGAGGATGTGGAGCGCCTGCGGACACTTGAGGGACTGGTACCGAGCCTATATGATATGCCGAAGGGATGTCGGTTTGCTCCGAGATGTCAGTTTGCTTGCCCGGAATGCGAAAAGGAGCGGATAAAGCTTCTGGATCTGGAGGATGGACGTCAGGTCAGGTGCAGGAGGTATGAGAAATGAGTGAAGTTTTAGTAGACGTAAAAAATCTGAAAAAATACTTCCCGACCGGCGAAAAGGGAAAAACAGTAAAAGCTGTAGATGATATCAGCTTTCAGATCTATAAGGGAGAAACGCTTGGCGTTGTCGGCGAGTCCGGCTGCGGAAAATCTACAACAGGTCGCCTTGTGCTGCATCTGTTGGAGCCTACGGAAGGCACGGTTACATTTGACGGACAGGATCTGAGCCGGTTGAAGAAAAGCGAGATGCGTACAATGCGCAAAAGGATGCAGATTATCTTTCAGGATCCGTATGCGTCATTGGATCCAAGAAAAACAGTCTTTCAGATTCTGGAAGAGCCTTATCGTATCCATCATCCGGAGATGAGCAGGGAAGAAATCTATGCGCAGGTGGAAAAGCTGATTGCATGTGTCGGTCTGCGCCCGGAACATATTACCAGATACCCGCATGAGTTTTCCGGTGGTCAGAGGCAGCGTGTCGGCATTGCCCGGGCAATTGCACTAAATCCGGAGTTCGTTGTTTGTGACGAACCGGTTAGTGCACTGGATGTTTCCATTCAGGCACAGGTTATTAATCTGATGCAGGATATTAAAAAGGAATTTAGTTTAACGTATATGTTTATTTCGCATGATCTGCGAATCATCAAGCATTTTTGCGACAGAGTTATGGTAATGTATCTGGGGAATATTGTAGAAATAGGAACGAAGGATGCAATCTATGAAAAGCGTCGTCATCCCTATACCCAGGCGCTCCTTTCTGCCATCCCGAACATTCGCAAACAGGAAAATGAGCATCGAATTCTGCTTACCGGTGATATTCCGAGTCCGGTCAATCCACCGTCCGGGTGTCCGTTCCATCCGAGATGCCGTTACTGTATGGATATTTGTAAAAAAGAAAAGCCGCAGTTGAAAACAATGGCGGATGGAACACAGGTGGCATGTCATCTGAAAATTGAATAAAAAGAAACAAAAGATTGTAGATTGTGATATAATAAGCTAAGTAGATCCGCATATCGAATCTGCAGTCTTTTCGGTGTCCTGTATGAAACCTTTTATTTCATAAAATGGAGGAAGAAAAGATGAAAAAGATTGAAACTTCTGCAGCTCCTGCTGCAATCGGACCTTATTCTCAGGGAATCAAGATCGGAAACGTTGTATATTGCTCCGGACAGATTCCGGTAGATCCTGCAACCGGAACTGTCGCAGGCACAGCGATTGCTGAGCAGGCGGAACAGTCCTGCAAAAATGTTGGAGCAGTTCTGGCAGCAGGCGGCGCATCTTATGAGCAGGTAGTAAAGACGACCTGTTTTCTGGCAGATATGACAGATTTCCCGGTATTCAACAGCATTTATGAAAAATATTTTGTAAGCTGTCCGGCTCGTTCCTGCGTTGCCGCAAAGGCACTTCCCAAGGGTGTTTTGTGTGAGATTGAAGCGATTGCATATACGGAGGAATGAAAATGGCCTTATTTGATAATTCGAATATTAAGCTGGATGTGCTCAAAAAACGTGCGTTTAATTATCGCTGGGCAGAGGTACCGGACGGAGTAATTCCGTTGACTGCGGCAGATCCGGATTATCCGGTTGCACCTGAAATTCAGGAAGCAATGATGGATTATGTGAAAGATGGTTATTTTTCCTATACGCCTAAACTGGGATATCCGGAATTCAGGGACAGCATTTCCAAAGCACTGATGGAAAGAAAAGGAGAAGAGATCGATCCGAATCTGATTCTTCCAATTGACAGTGCAGCGAGAGGAATGTATGTTATCGCTCAGACTGTTTTACGTCAGGGCGATGAAATGATCGTTTTTGACCCGGTAGATTATCTGTTCCGTGAATCCTGTCTGGCGGCAGGCGGAAAGGTTGTACTGTTTCCGGCTAAGTTAAAAGATGGATATATCGATCTGTCTGAACTGGAAAACTACATTACACCAAAGACCAGAATGATTGGCCTATGTAATCCGCATAATCCCTATGGCGTTGTATATCGTCCAGAGGATCTGGAGCATATCATGTCGCTTTGCGAGAAGTATAATCTTTATATCATGAACGATGAAATCTGGTCGGATATCGTATTCCCGGAAGAGCCATTCAGAAGCATTTACTCATTGGGTAGTAAGCGGTGCCGCAGAGTTATGTCGGTGTTTGGTTTTTCCAAGAGCTTCGGAATTGCCGGCCTGCGTGCAGGCTGTGTGTATACGACAGATGAAAAGCTGTTTGAGGAAATCGTGGAAAATTCGGACGTGATGAGTACAGCCGGAGGTATTGCTTCGATTTCACAGATTGCAGGGACTGCATGCATGAGTAAGTGCTACTATTGGGTGGATGCTTTTCTGGAACACTTGAAAAAGAACCGGGATTATGCGGTTGATCGCTTAAATCAAATGCCAATGATAAAAGCATATCGCCCTCACGCAACGTATCTGCTATATGTGGATATTCGAGCCTTTGGCATGAAGAGCGAGGAATTTACCGATTACATGAAAGAAAAGGTAAAACTGGCGGTAGTTTCCGGTGGGGAAAAGTTTTTCGGAAGTGGTTCTGAAGGTTATATCCGTATCTGCTTTGCAACAAGCCATGAAATTCTGGAAGAGGGACTGAACCGTCTGGAAAAAGGAATCGATATGCTGATCCGGGAAAAAAATCTGGAAAAGTAAAGGATTGAAATAGTATGGAAAATAGGGAACTGCATCCAAATTTGCAGGCGGCCTTGCAGCTGGTTGAAGGAATTTTTCAGATGCTTGGAAGCCGCTATGAGGTAATTCTGCACGATTTGAGCCACGTGGAAAGTTCAATTGTAGCTTTGGCAGGAGATGTGACGCATCGAAAAATCGGTGGACCGGTCACAAATTATCTTTTGCAGCTGCTGCAGAAATATGGAGACAGTGCACCGAACAGCATTAATTACCGAAATGTAACTACAGACGGTCGCATTTTGCGGTCATCGACAATTTTTATCCGGGATGAGAATGGGCATATTGTAGGAAGCTTATGTATTAATCAGGATCTGACAGATTATATCGTGGCTTCTCGCCTGCATCAGGAAATGGTGTCGTTTCAGCATCCGGCAGAAGAGGATGAGGCAGAAGAGCTGTTTGCACATGATATCAGTGAGGTTATGGAGGATATGGTACGCACAGAGCTTGGAATGGTGCAGAAGCCAGTTGCTTACATGCAGAAGGAAGATAAGCTTAGTATTGTCGGAAATCTGGCGAACAGAGGCATTTTTGATGTCAAAGGCTCCGTTGAATATGTGGCAGAGTGTCTGGGTGTTACGAATTTTACCGTTTACAATTACCTGAAAGAACTTCGGGTAAAAAATAAATAGATTACACAAAAAGACGGTGGCTTTCCGAATCAGGAAACTGCCGCCTTTTTGTTCTTTCTGATATAATGAGCGAAAGTGAGTCAACATGCTTGCATGATTGACGAACGGCGAAATTATTGAGTGAGCTATGCTCACGAAACAATAATTTACTGGAAGAAACTGACAGAATAGAAGAAATCGGTTATACTTAACTTAAATGGAAAAGTTATAAAATGGGTGTACTGTAAAAGCAGGGTACTGTTTGATGAAATAGAACGGGGAGGAAGGGATATTTATTTATGGCAGCTATGGATTTTCATACCTATGATAATACATTATATGAAAAGGTTTACCAGACCGCTTATCAGGCGGCAGTGGAGCTGATAGAGACCGCCGGGATGAAAGCGGGTCAGATTTTAGTAGTCGGCTGTTTGACCAGTGAGGTTGGCGGGGAGAAAATCGGGACCTATTCCAGTCCGGAGCTGGCGGCAAAGGTCTTTGGCGGAATTTATGCGGCTGTGCAGGAAAAAGGCATTTATCTGGCGGCCCAGTGCTGCGAGCATTTAAACCGTGCACTGATTCTGGAGACAGAAGCGGCAGAAAAGTATGGCTATGAGGCGGTCAATGTTATGCCGCAGCCAAAAGCAGGCGGATCCTTTGCAACAGCGGCATGGCAGGCATTTGCTGATCCTGTGGCAGTGGAGCATATTGCGGCACATGCAGGAATGGATATCGGAGATACGCTGATCGGGATGCATCTAAAGGATGTGGCGGTTCCGGTCAGACTGTCCATTCGACAGATCGGGGAGGCACATCTGGTATGCGCACGGACGCGGCGGAAATTTGTCGGCGGGGTTCGGGCGGTTTATGACGAAAGATACCTGTAAACAGCATATGAAATAAGGCTGCCGGCATTTTCGCGGGAACGCCTGCAGAAATCAGGAGAAGGATAAAAGAGGGAGCATGGTATGGTGTTGGAAAAAATAGCCGTTTTGAAGGAGCTGACCATTTTTTCCGTGCTGCTGAGAACTGTGCTTGCGATGGTTTTCAGTGGAATTTTAGGGTATGAAAGGGAAAAGAAAGGGCGTCCGGCAGGATTTCGGACGTATATGGTTGTCTGTATCGGCTCGGAAATTGCGATGATGACGGGAATTTTTCTGAGCCGGGAGCTTGGAAGCACTGACCCGAGCCGGATTGCTGCGCAGGTGATCAGCGGGATCGGATTTCTGGGAGCCGGGACGATCCTGGTGACCCGACAGAACCAGGTAAAGGGGCTGACCACCGCAGCGGGGCTGTGGGCGGATGCCTGTCTGGGACTGGCACTTGGTTCCGGCTTCTACTCCGGAGCAATTGTCGGCTTTGCAGCCATTTGGTGTTCTCTGAAAATCCTGAGAACAGTAGATAAGAGGCTTGGAAAAACAGCGCGTGTTTTTGGAGCTTACGTGGAGTTTGTAAGTATCAAGGATCTGAGTGCCTTTTTGGCATATGGACGGGAACATGGCTGTAAAATGGACGGGCTGGAGATTGTACGCAGCAAGGATGTGGATGGAAACAGGGGGGTTGGTGCAACAATGACCCTTCATTTTGATACACCTGTATCCCATGAGAAGGTGATAGAAGAGTTCGGCAGACTGGAGGGCGTGCAGTTTATCAAAGAGATCTGAGCGCGGCATGTGAACGTTTCGATAGGCAAGACGATGATTTGTACGACGAACTGTACTTTGACGACAGCCCGTATTGACGCAAAAAGTAAATTTAATACCATATTTTTCAAAAAGGGTATTGAAAACGCAGAGATTTGTAGCATAATAGTGGTGTGGGGTATAACTACTATGAACAATTATGAATTTTTAGAGAAACTCGGCTTTTCGTCAAACGAAGCAAAAGTATACGGAACACTAATTAAACATAAAGTGTTAAACGGTTACGAAATCGCAAAACTTTCGGGCGTTGCGCGTTCGTTGGTGTACGAGGTTATCAATCGCCTGGTGGCAAAGGGCGCGGTTATTCGTATAGACGGAGAGCCGAATTTTTACAAGCCTATCGAGTATCAAGACCTTATACGTAGCATCAAGGAAGAAAACGAAAAGAATATTGCCTGCGCCGAACGCGAGCTACAACAACTTGCAACGGAAAACGCCGACGTCGATTATGTAATGAATATAGTGGGCGAAGAAAAATACGTTGCTAAGGCAAAGGAACTTATCGACAGCGCGCAAGCGGAAATTTCGCTGTCCATTTGGCGAGAGCTGTTCGAAGTGCTACGTAGTAATATCGAAAACGCAATATCCCGCGGGGTAAAGGTGTATATTTTTACCTTCGAAAGCATTTTGGTCGAGGGCGCAACGGTGTATTCGTACAATATCAACGACGTTTCAACACTGTTTCCATACCGTAGAACAACAATTATAATCGACGGCGGAGAGTGTTTAGTCGGAGAAGAAGGCGATCGCAACGTTTACGTGTATACGCGTAATCATTCGGTTGTTTCCCTTGCCACCGACGAAATTGTTTTGAATGTTTTTTGGAATAAACTTATCGAAAAAGAAAACCTGTTGTCTAAAGGCTGCTCCGGCGCGGATTTCCTGCAAGCCATACACAATTTGGCGGAGCGCTACGGCATTACCGACGAGATGACCAAGAATTTCCTTGTTTACAATTTTCAAAAGGAGAAAACTCAAAATGGCAAAAAACGTTGAACGATTACAGGCGCGCGAAGCCAAGGAACTTATCCGCCGCGAAAAGCAGTTGGGCGCAAGAAGCAACAAGTTTTATTTGATTTACTTGTTTATGATTTTGTCGCTCATCTACATAACGGACGAAATCGCGTCTACTATATCCATTCAGTTTCAGGCGAATATAGTTACAGAATTCTTCGTAAAAAATATGGGTATGGAATACGGCGCGGGATTATCGCTCTTTTCCGCCATAGGTTTTATTTCCTATCCGGTAACACTGCTTATTATTTTCTATCGTCCCCTTGCGGACAAATTCGGGCGTAAGCCGTTTTTGGTTATTAACACGTTATGTATGGGCTTAGGGCTGTTCCTTGTGTATTTATCCAAAGATATCTACGTTTACATGATAGGCGGCACGTTGATGGGTTTTATGGTCTCGCACGATATGCAATGCGTGTACATACTGGAATGCTCCGACAAAAAGTCTCGCGCCCGTAACTACGCAATCGTAAAAGCGGTGGCGATACTGGGCACGTTACTTGTTCCGTTGCTTAGGGCTACACTCATGCAAAACGTAAGCGAGCGTTGGCACGTAGTATATTTGGTGCCGGCAATTGTCGGTTTTGTAATGTCGTTATTCGCGCTGCTTTTTGCTAAGGAAACAAACGCATTTTTGATTAAAAGAATAGAGTATTTAAAAACGCCTATAGAAGAACGTGAACAACGCAGCAAGGAAGGACGCGAACAAAACGCACAAGGCGGAATTCTGACCGCTGTAAAATTCGCATTCAAACACAGACAATTGCGCTTTTTGATTATTGCTTGTTGCTGCTTTTATCTCGCTTCGTTAGGTACGGCAACGTACAGTACGGTCATGGCAAAGTCGGCGCTGATGACGGAAGAAGAAATAACTCGTGCTTTGTTTCTGTATCCCGTCGGCAACGCGCTGTTTACATTGATTTCCGGTTTTGTGTCGGATAAATTCGGACGTAAAGTAACTATAGTCGCAATGTCTTGTTCGGCGTTGACGTGTTATTTGCTGTTTATCTTTAGCGGTATGTTCAAGTGGACTCCGTATTTGACGGGTTTTGCTATCGGCGGATTTATGGGCAGTTACTGGGGCGCAGGCGATACCATCGGCGGAATTATGTTTTCCGAATCGTCTCCTACAAACCTGCGTTCGTCGGTTACGGTAATCAATACGTTGCTTAACGGAGTTATGGGCGGACTTGCAACAGTTATTACTATGATACTGCTGCCTATCATTCCCGAAAGCATGTTCGGTTATATGTATTTGGGCTTGACGGTTCCAGGGCTTGTAGGGGCAATTGTAATAATGTGGCTGTTTGTCGGCGAAACTCGCGGACTTGATCTTAAAACTGTAACCGGTACGGAATGGGATAAGCCTAAAAAGGTTAAAGAAGAACAACAGGAGGGTGAATAAAATGAATAACAAACGATTTGAAATCGGCGCAAGCGAACAGCCGTTAGATATTATTAAGGAAACGTGCGGTTTTGCGGGCGTTTTTAAGCAAATAGGCGTTATAGGGGATTCTTTGGCATCGGGCGAGTTTGAAAGTCACGATGAAAACGGAAATATAGTTTATACCGATATGTACGAGTACTCGTGGCCCGCCGTTTTAGAGCGCATTACTGGAACAAAATACAACAATTATTCCCGCGGCGGAATGACCGCGCGCGAGTATGTTCAAAGTTGGGCGGACGCAAACGGATTTTGGCAATGGAATCAAGCGTATATTATTGCGTTAGGCAACAACGATTCGTTTGTGTTCGGGCATCCTCTGGGAAGTGTCAAGGACGTCAACGCCGATTGTCCGCAGGATAATGACGATACGTTTTTCGGTAATATGGGCAAAATCGTTTCCAAACTTAAGACAATAGAGCCTAACGCGCGTATTTTTGTTGTAACTCCTCAACTGCGCGGTGAAGCGTGTGATAATGATATCCGTTATATCGCAAGCGAACTCGCCAAATTGTGCGATATGTTTGAGTTTACTTACTTGCTGGATATGACTGCGCATGCGCCCGTATACGATGCAGAAATGCGTAAATCGTTCGGGTTGGGCTTTCATCCGAACCCGATGGGCTACTATGCATACGCGTTGACTGTGGGAAATTATATCGATTACATTATCAGAAGTAACCCGCAGGAATTTGCTACGATACCGTTTGTAGGTACGTTGCTCAAAAACAAAGATTACAAATAGGAAAGGTATTGACTTACCGGTCAAAAGAACTTTATCAGGAAGCTTAAAAAATATGGCAGCCGCGTCAGGAAAATTTTCCTGACGCGGCTGCCTTTTAGAGCGCTGGACTGCGCTAAGCCATGTTATCATATTGCGTGTCGTGCTGTCCTTTTGTCACACAGTTCGTGTCGTCCATTTGGAAGCGTCCCAGACCGTATCTGCGAGCCCGTCATAGAACTCGGGCTCATGGCATACCATCAGAATGCTTCCGCGATATGCGATCAGTGCACGCTTCAATTCGTCCTTGGCATCCACATCGAGGTGGTTGGTGGGCTCGTCGAGGACGAGTACATTGGAGGGACGGTTGATCAGCTTGCAGAGACGCACCTTTGCCTGTTCACCGCCGGACAGGACTTTGACAAGGCTTTCAATATGCTTGGTTGTAAGGCCGCATTTTGCGAGGGCGGAACGCACCTCATACTGGCTGTAGCCCGGAAACTCCTTCCAGATCTCCTCGATACAGGTTGTGGAAATATCCTGACTCATTTCCTGCTCGAAATAGCCGATCTCCAGATAATCTCCCTGCTCTACGCTGCCGGAGAGGGGATCGATCAGACCGAGGATGCTCTTCAGCAGAGTTGTCTTACCGATTCCGTTTGCACCGGTGATGACGATCTTGGAGCCGCGTTCCATGGACAGATTCAGCGGGGAGGACAGCGGCTCGTCATAACCGATTACGAGGTCGGACGTCTGGAAAATATATCTGCCGGGCGTGCGTGCCTCTTTAAAATTGAACTCCGGCTTCGGCTTTTCAGCCTGCAGTTCTATTACATCCATTTTATCCAGCTTTTTCTGACGGGACATCGCCATGTTTCTGGTGGAAACACGCGCCTTGTTGCGGGCAACGAAATCCTTCAAATCTGCAATTTCTTTCTGCTGCTTGTTATAGGCGGCTTCCAGCTGCGCTTTTTTCATCGCATAAACCTCCTGGAACTTGTCATAATCGCCTACGTAGCGGGTCAGCTGTTGATTGTCCATGTGGTAGATCAGGTTGACGACGCTGTTTAAGAACGGAATATCATGAGAAATCAGGATAAAAGCGTTTTCATAATCATTTAAATACCGTTTGAGCCATTCGATATGAGAAACATCGAGATAGTTGGTGGGCTCGTCCAAAAGCAGGATGTCCGGTTTCTCCAACAGAAGCTTACCCAAAAGTACCTTAGTACGCTGACCGCCGGACAGCTCGGAAACATCCTTGTCCAGACCGATTTCGGAAAGCCCGAGGGCGCGTCCAACCTCCTCAACCTTGGAATCGATCATATAAAAATCGTGTGCAGTCAAAAGCTCCTGCAGCGTTCCGGCGTCCTCCATCAGCTGCTGCATGGTATCCTCGTCTGCTTCGCCCATCTTTTCATAAATCCCGTTTAATTCCTGTTCCATATCCAGCAAAAAATCAAAGGCAGAGGTCAGTACCTGACGGATGGTCATGCCCTTTTCAAGGGCAGTGTGCTGATCCAGATAACCGGCGCGGACATTTTTGGACCATTCGACCTTACCTTCATCGGGCTGCAGGCGACCGGTGATGATGTTCATAAAGGTGGATTTTCCCTCGCCGTTTGCGCCGATTAAACCGATGTGCTCACCCTTTAAAAGACGGAAGGAAACGTCATGGAAAATGGCTCTGTCGCCAAAGCCGTGAGACAGATGTTCTACGTTTAAAATACTCATATTGTTCTCTCTGTACTTTCTGAATTCTGAGTGTTGATATCGGATTGCTTCGTGCTTCCGTGCCCTCACAATCCGCAAAGACTATGTCCCGAAAAGTATAACGGGAAAAAAAGGAATTGACAACCCGTAATTCACAGAAATTCTTGAGCTTTCCCTGAAATAGTTACTGTTCACCCGTACCC
>CEAH01051551.1_pt1 | contig 49006 bp, 30 predicted proteins | sample 557571 | NCBI WGS metagenome assembly CEAH01 (sample SAMEA3182092, study PRJEB8094) | gut metagenome | biome: human; feature: gut; material: Stool; isolation source: human stools | place: Canada | collected 2013-11-25
GATGAGGAAGAGTACACCGGAGAAGAAGACGGTGAGGAGTACTACGCCGATGAGGAAGAGCACACCGGAGAAGAAGACGGTGAGGAGTACTATGCTGATGAGGAAGAGTACACCGGAGAAGAAGACGGTGAGGAGTACTACGCCGATGAGGAAGAGCACACCGGAGAAGAAGACGGTGAGGAGTACTATGCTGATGAGGAAGAGTACACCGGAGAAGAAGACGGTGAGGAGTACTACGCCGATGAGGAAGAGCACACCGGAGAAGAAGACGGTGAGGAGTACTATGCCGATGAGGAAGAGTACACCGGAGAAGAAGACGGTGAGGAGTACTATGCCGATGAGGAAGAGTACACCGGAGAAGAAGACGGTGAGGAGTACTATGCCGATGACGTGGAGTACATCGAAGAGAGTGACGATGAAGAGTATTATGCCGACGAGGATTACGAGGAAGAGCCGGCTCCCACGGGCAGGAGAAAGACCGGGGGCAAAAAGCAGGGCGGAATTGCTGTAATCTGGGCAAAATTCCTGAACCTGAGTACCATGGACCGGATCATGGCAGCTACCGGAGTGGCGGTACTGATTCTGGCTATCGTGACCGGAAGTGTCTATGCCAGTGCCCGGGCAGTGGATGGACAGGTATCGGAGTTCGTCAGCGTGGGAACACAGCTGGACGGCATCCAGATGATCGGTGAGCAGGGACTTCTGGCAGTGGCAGACGCACAGATGGCAAAGATCGCGGCAGCCAATGCGGTAGAAGAAGATCCGGAAGAACAGAAGGAATATGAAGAGGCAGAGTACACCAACGGCGGTACGGTAGAACTGGAGCTGGTCTCTGTACAGAAGGATCTGAAGATCAAATTCAACAATAAAAAGACCGGCAAGCTGATCTCCAACGTACCCTTCAGCGTAACCATCACAGATCCCAACGGCAAGACCGAGACCTGGACTGATGACGATATGGACGGTATTATCTATAAAAAGGGTATTACGCCGGGGAATTATTCCGTAGCGGTAAACGCACTGACGGATGATAAATACAAGGACTATGTTCTGCCGACAGCAGCACAGAAAGTAGAAGTAAAGAAAGATATCGCCTATAAAAAGGTCGATGTCTCCAATGAGATCAAGAAAGAATCTGAGATCAATGCTGCAAAAGAGGATACACAGATCAAGGATACTACTGTAGAGTCCACACTGCAGGATACTGTGCAGTGGGTGGCAAGTACCGCAACTGCCAATACTTATAAAGAAGTATCCAAGGATACCATTACCAATCCGGAGACCGTAACGGTGGCTTACAGCGGTAAGTTCCTGCGGATGGCAGAAGTGTCTCCTACAGCAGGACCTACAGCAGAACCAACAGCGGAACCGACAGCAGAACCTACAAAAGAACCGACAGTATCCCCGACTGCAGAGCCCACAGTGGCTCCGACAGTAACCCCGACTGCAGAGCCCACAGTGGCTCCGACAGTAACCCCGACGGCAACAGCAACTCCTACAGCGGCCCCTACGGCAACCCCGACAGCTGCCCCTACGGCAACTCCTACAGCGACCCCTACGGCAACCCCTACAGCGACTCCGGCGGCGACAATTACTCTGGATAAAACGGCAGTGACGACTTATCCGAAGGCAACGGATACAGTTACCGCAAAAGTCAGCGGAAGTGGAACCGTAAGTGCGGCTTCCAGTGATACCGGTATAGCAACTGTGGCTGTAAGCGGCAAGACCATTACTATCACCGGCGTGAAAGCGGGAAGTGCTACGGTAACGGTAACGTATACAGAAGGCAGCAACAAGGTGGAAGCCAAGTGCACAGTAACAGTAAAGGCTTCCAATGCGAGAGAAGATAAAACTACCAAGCTGAAAGACAAGAGCGGTGTACAGCTGTATGTACAGGATGGTGACAGCTATCGTGAAGCAGTCTATGCGGATTACTTTACTGCCTCTAAGTTCTTTATCAAAGGTGATGTGAAATACACCGGATGGCAGACACTGGACGGAAAGCTTTATTTCTTTACAGCGGATGGCAACAAGGTTACCGGAGAACAGGTCATTCAGGGCGCAAAATACAATTTTGCCAGTGACGGATCTCTGGTAGTTGGTTCCGGCACCATGGGAATCGATGTGTCCAAGTGGAATGGAAAAATTGACTGGAACGCCGTGAAGAATTCCGGTGTCAGCTACGTGATCATCCGTGTGGGTTATCGCGGTTCCTCTCAGGGAGCACTGATCGATGATCCTACCTTCAAGACCAACATCAAGGGAGCTACGGCAGCAGGACTGAAAGTGGGTGTATACTTCTTTACCCAGGCAGTGGATGAGGTCGAGGCAGTACAGGAAGCCTCCATGGTACTGGACCGTATCAGCGGTTACAAGATTTCCTATCCGGTATTCCTGGATGTGGAAGGAAGCGGCGGAAGAGGTGATAAGATCGATTCCGCTACCAGAACGGCAGTATGTAAGGCATTCTGCAATACCATTCAGAATGCAGGATACACCGCAGGTGTGTATGCCAACAAGACCTGGCTCAGCCAGAAGATGGATGCAAGTGCACTGAGTGGCTACAAGATCTGGCTGGCCCAGTATGCAGCAGCACCCACCTACACCGGACGCTATGATCTGTGGCAATACAAATCCACAGGAAAAGTCAGCGGCATCAGTGGCAATGTGGATCTGAACTTAAGCTACCTGGGATATTAACATCAGCAATGACCAGCCGGTGAGACTGCTTGCAGGCGGAACCGGCTGGCCATTAGCTGATGAAACACACATGAGCATGTAGGACGATAGTCCGGAATGCGAATGGGTGTCACGGATCCGAGAGCACGAAGTGCGGAGGAGCCGAGTTAATACCCAGAGCTGCGAATGCCAATAGTCCGGAATGCGAATGTGTGTCACGGATCCGAGAGCACGAAGTGCGGAGGAGCCGTGTTGATATCCTGCTTGTTTTATGGTAAAATATCCCTATCTATAACAAAAAATGTGCGCTGTGCGCAGAACGGAGAAAAAATGAGAACTTATCTGGTAACAGGAGGGGCCGGTTTTATCGGTTCCAACTATATTCATTACATGTTTAAAAAATACGATAATGAAATCCGTATCATCAACGTGGATGCACTGACCTATGCAGGCAATCTTGAGAATCTCAAGGACGTGGAGAAGCGTGAGAACTACACCTTTGTCAAGGCTAATATCTGTGACAAGGATGCCATCAGCAAAATTTTCGCAGAGAATGATATCGACCGTGTGGTACATTTTGCGGCAGAAAGCCATGTAGACAGAAGTATCCGCAACCCGGAGATCTTCGTACAGACCAATGTCCTGGGTACTGCAGTGATGCTGAACTGTGCCAAGGCAGCCTGGGAGCTTCCCGGTGGCAGCTTCAAAGAAGGCAAGAAGTTCCTGCATGTATCTACAGATGAGGTCTACGGATCTCTTCCAGATGATGACAATGCATTCTTCTATGAGACCACTCCGTATGATCCCCACAGCCCTTACTCCGCAAGTAAGGCAAGCTCAGACATGCTGGTGAAGGCATATATGGATACCTATCATTTCCCTGCCAACATTACCAACTGCTCCAACAATTACGGCCCTTTCCAGTTCCCTGAGAAGCTGATCCCTCTGATCATCAATAATGCATTGCATGGCAAAAAGCTTCCGGTCTACGGTGACGGTAAGAACGTCCGTGACTGGCTGTATGTGGAAGACCATGCTAAGGCTATCGATATGGTACAGGAACAGGGAAGACTGTTCGAAACCTACAATGTGGGCGGACATAATGAGAAGCAGAATATCGAGATCATCCACATTATCATTGAGACTCTGCAGGAGATGCTTCCGGATTCCGATCCCCGCAAGGCGCATATTAACAACGACCTGATCACTTACGTGGAGGATCGTAAGGGACATGACAGAAGATATGCCATTGCACCGGACAAGATCAAGGCAGAGATCGGCTGGTATCCCGAGACCATGTTCAAGGAAGGCATCCGCAAGACCATCGCCTGGTACTTCGAGCATGAAGACTGGATGAATAATGTGACCAGCGGTGATTACCAGAAGTACTACAATGAGATGTACGAAGAAAAGTAAAGAATACCTGTTAAATGGGAACGATGAACGTCGTTCCCATTCGGTGTGTTAAAAAACAAGTAAAAAGAAGCCCGAAAAGGGCGGATCGGAGGACGAAATGAAAGGAATTATACTGGCGGGAGGTTCCGGAACCAGACTGTATCCCCTGACAAAAGCGATTTCCAAGCAGATCATGCCGGTGTACGATAAACCCATGATCTATTATCCCCTGTCAACACTGATGCTGGCAGATATCAGAGAGGTATTGATCATCTCCACCCCAAGAGACCTTCCGGTATTTCAGGAATTGCTGGGAGACGGCAGCCAGCTGGGCATGCGCCTGGAATATGCGGTGCAGGATCAGCCCCGCGGGCTGGCAGATGCCTTTATCATCGGTGCGGATTTCATCGGTAATGACAGAGTGGCACTGGTACTGGGAGATAATATTTTCTACGGACAGAGCTTTTCCGCAGTATTGCGCAGAGTAGCTGCCAGAGAAAAGGGCGCAACTATTTTCGGCTATTATGTGCGTGATCCCAGAGAATACGGTGTAGTGGAATTTGATGAGAACGGCAAGGCACTTTCCATCGAGGAGAAGCCGGAGCATCCCAAGAGCAATTATGCGGTTCCCGGACTGTATTTCTATGACAATGCTGTAGTGGAGATCGCAAAGAATGTAAAGCCCTCTGCAAGAGGAGAGATTGAGATCACCAGCATCAACAACGAGTACCTGAACAGAGGCAGTTTACAGGTAGAGACACTGGGAAGAGGCTTTGCATGGCTGGATACCGGCAATCATGATGCCCTTCTGGATGCGGCAGATTTTGTGGCGGCTTTCCAGAAGAGACAGGGTCTGTACATTTCCTGTATTGAAGAGATCGCTTTCAAGCGAGGATTCATTGACAAAGAGCAGCTGCTTGCTCTTGCAGAGCCGCTGCTTAAGACGAACTACGGAAAATATCTGGTAGAGGTAGCAAATGGACTCTAAGCTGCGGAAAATGGCGATTCTGGCCTCCATGGCGGTGATCCTGCTGGTGGCACTGCTGGTCATGTATGTCAATAGGGAGCAGTTTACGGCAGCTTCCGGACCGCCGGCATCCGGCACTCAGAATGCCGGAGCGGGTGACAGTGCATCTCCGGCGGAAAATGGCGTTCAGGCAGAAGAGACGGTCTCACCGGATGGTCAGATCGGCAATGATCTGAAGGCATTTTTAAAAGATAATACGTTTTTTGATCAGGAAGTAAATCCAATTCTGGAAGCTGCAAAGGATAACAGCAACCGTCTGTCTCTGGTAGCCACCTCCATAGAAAAGGATCTGCGGATCCAGATCGTGGATAACGAAGGAATTCCGGTGACCGGTGAAAGCTTCTATGTGCGGCTGGATGGCCTGGGTGATTACAAGGATCTGGATCAGGACGGTATCATTTACATTGGAGATCTGGATTCCGGAGACTATTATATTGAGCTCCTTCCCATTGAGGGATATAAGGTTCCGGTCAGTGAGACAAGAGTTCACGTCAAGGATAAAGTGGAGTATCTGGCCATTGACGATATTTCCCTGTTGATCAAGACGGAGGATGAAGTGGATGCAGAAGCCGAGGACAGCGCCGTGGCAGATGCTCTGGCAGATGCGGACAAGACAGAGATCCAGAAGCTGCAGACCACGTCCGGTAATGCAAAGGTCGGTATCGATGTCTCCAAATGGAACAAGGAGATCGACTGGGATAAGGTGAAAAATGCAGGAGTGCAGTTTGCCATTATCCGTGCCGGATACCGCGGTTCGGTAACCGGAAGCCTGGTGGAAGATCCCATGTTCGTGACGAACATGAAGGGTGCACAGGCCGCAGGAATTCCGGTGGGCGTATACTTTTTCACCCAGGCTGTGGATGAGAAGGAAGCTGTGGAAGAGGCTTCCGCGGTGATCGAACTGATCCGGGATTACCGGCTGAACTATCCGGTATTTATCGATACCGAAGGTGCGGGCGGTAACGGCCGTGCGGACAATCTGGATGCTGAGACCAGAACACTGGTATGTGAAGCGTTCTGCAGGACCATAGAAAATGCCGGATACACGGCGGGTGTCTATGCCAGCCGTAACTGGTACAACAATAATCTGCAGACAGCAAGACTGGAAAACTATCATATCTGGCTGGCAGAGTATCGCAGTGTTCCGTTATATCAGGGATATTATAAGACCTGGCAGTATACCTCCAAGGGAAAAGTGGACGGCATCGAAGGTCGTGTGGACATGAATATCACCTACGAATAGTCAATAAAAATAAAGAGTGAGGACGAAATAAATGGGTAAAATAACAGTAGAAACCTGTGAAATTGAAGGATTAAAGATCATTACTCCTACGGTATTCGGAGATGCCAGAGGATATTTTATGGAGACTTACAATTATAACGATTTCAAGGCTGCGGGAATTCCTGAGGTGTTCGTACAGGACAATCAGTCCGCTTCCAAGAAGGGTGTATTGCGTGGACTGCATTTCCAGAAACATTTTCCTCAGGACAAGCTGGTGCGCGTGATCCGCGGAGAAGTCTATGACGTGGCAGTGGATCTGCGGGAAGGTTCCAGGACTTTCGGCCAGTGGTACGGAGTGCTTTTGTCTGAAGAGAACAAGAAGCAGTTCTTTATCCCGAAGAATTTTGCACATGGTTTTCTGGTACTGTCGGATTATGCGGAATTCTGCTATAAATGTACGGATTTTTATCATCCCGATGATGAGGGCGGTATTGCCTACAATACACCGGATATCGGTGTAAAATGGCCGATTCCCGAAGGTATGGAACTGACGCTTTCCGAGAAGGATACCAAGTGGGGCACACTGGAACAGTACGTGAAGGAAAAAGAGAATGAAGGTAAGTAAGAAAACGGGTATTACCCTGTTTGTGACAGCGGCAGTGATCATGGCGGTGCTCATTGTATTCCATAAGAATCCGGGACCTGCGGCAGATCCGGGACAGGAACTGGCCAAGAAGATCATTTCCTGCGTAGTGATCGCGGCGGCATGCGCTGCTTTTATTCACTGGTATGATAAATTCACCGGACTGCCGGTGGAACTGTTCCAGAACCGTCATCTGATCTGGAAACTGGCCAAAAATGATTTCAAAAAAAGATATGCGGGATCTTATCTGGGTGCGGTATGGGCCATGGCGCAGCCGGTGGTCACGGTGGCTATGTATTACATTGTTTTTGATAAGATCATGGGTAATACGAGTACTCCCCTGCGGGAGGGTGTGGAAGTACCCTTCGTATTGTTCCTGACGGCGGGACTGGTGCCCTGGTTCTATTTCAGTGAGGCATTGAACAATGGGACAAATGCACTGCTGGAATATAATTATCTGGTGAAAAAGGTAGTATTCAAGATCAGTATCCTGCCTATCATCAAGATCATTGCAGCCACCTTTATTCATGTATTTTTTGTGTGTCTGTTGTTGATCGTGGCCGCTATCTACGGATATTATCCTACCATATATACTACACAGATCATTTATTATAGTTTCTGCCTGTTTGTTTTCGTACTGGCGCTAAGCTACACGACCTGTGCAGTAGTAGTTTTTTTCCGGGATCTGTCCCAGATCATCAGTATCGGATTGCAGATCGGCATGTGGGCCACTCCCATTCTGTGGAATCTGGATGCATTGTCCGGCAAATGGATCATGATCCTGAAGCTGAATCCGCTGGTGTATATTGTAAACGGTTATCGAAGCGCTATTTATGAGAAGGAATGGTTTTTCCAGGATTTCTTTTCCACCATGTATTTCTGGATCGTAACGGTAGTACTGTTCGGGTTGGGAGCCGTTATTTTCAAACGATTGAAGGTACATTTCGCAGACGTTCTATAATACGAATGATTGTTACGATTTCGAGAGTTCGAAGAACGGAGAAATCGTATTATAAAAAACAGAGCATAGCAAAACTTTTATAGATGAAGAACCTTGTGGGAGGAGCTGCATTACAAAACTGTTGTGGGGAAAACAGAAAGGGTGAAAGTAATTGAAGGGTGCTCGTGAAAAATTTAGAAAATTTTGGTTATGGAAGCCGGGAAAGATCCTGCTGGCCGTGGGATGCTGCGGACTACTGCTGTTGACGATGATTCCATTGTTTCGTCTGACAGTCTATGCGGTTCCGTATTATGATGATTACAATTTCGGAAGATTTGCCAGAGCTGCCATGGAGCAGGAACAGTCAAAATGGGCTGCCATTTCCGGTGCACTGGATTGCTCCAGAACGCAGTGGTATGCGTGGCAGGGAACCTATTCTTCTATTTTCTTTATGGCATTGATGCCAGCAATCTGGGGAGAACAGTATTATTTCCTCGGTCCAGTGTTCATCCTGCTTCTATTGCTGGCGGGTACCATGACATTTACCCATGTGATCCTGCGGAAAGTACTGGGCATGGAGAAGTGGACCGGCCTGGCAGCACAGGCAGTGATTACAGTGGCAGTCTTTATGTTTATTTATTCCGCACAGAGTGGCTTCTACTGGTATAACGGCGGAGTTCATTACGTGGGAATGCACGGCTTTGGATTGTTGATGGTGTCTGTGGCAATCTGCCTGGAGAGAGCAGAAGGAAGAACTGCTGCCGGGCTGCTATTTACGGCCTCGGTACTGCTTTCCATGATCACGGCCGGAAGCAATTTTGTCACGGCATTGCAGGGACTCTTATCGCTGTTGACGATTCTGTTTATAAGTGTGGTAGTGGAACACCGGAAAAAGGGACTGTGGCTGTTGCCTGCTACGCTGGTATACATTATAGGATTTGGGCTGAATGTAGCGGCACCGGGCAATTCCGTGCGGGCCCGCAGCTATGTCGGCTGGGGATACAGTCCCCTGGAGTCCATCGGCAGATCTTTTCTGGAAGGAGTAAAACATCTTCCAGAGTTTACGGGATCTATTGTTCTTATGGTAATGGTGATGCTGTTACCCCTGATCTGGCAGGCACTTAAGGAGACGGAGTATCGTTTCCGGTATCCGGGAGTCGTACTTCTGTGGTCCTTCTGCCTGTATGCCACCGGTTACACCCCAAGCCTGTATTCCCTCGGACATGCCGGATTGTCCAGAACTCTGAATGCGGTGAAGATCACATATTTATTGCTGTTGTTCCTGAACGAAATATACTGGTGTGGCTGGCTGCAGCAAAGACTGCAGAAGAAGGCATCAGGCAGCGCGGCAAGATGGCTGGCGAACTGGAACGGAGCCGCAGTGTGGTGGTTTTATGCGATTATGGGTCTGGAATTTATCATGATCTTTCAGGTGTCACCCAATCAGGCAGGACATTATTCGGCTTATGGGGCCTATTACTATGTGCATACCGGAGAAGCGTATAATTTCCATCAGGAATATCTGGAACGGGTGGAGAAGCTATTGGGAGATGAGGATGATGTACAGCTGCAACCTTATCACTACAAGCCCTGGTTTTTGTGCATGGGAGACCTCTCGGAGGATGAAAATAACGAGGCCAACCGTTCTCTGGCCATATGGTATGACAAAGACAGTGTAACGCTGATAAGCGAGGATTAAAATTGATGCAGGAAAAGAAAAAGCTGGCCATTGAAGTCGATAATGTCCAGAAGATCTATAAACTATATGATAAGCCCTCAGATCGGATGAAGGAGGCTTTCGGCTTCGGAAAAAAGACGAAGCATAAGCTTCACTATGCCCTGAAGGGTGTGGACATGAAGATCTATCAGGGAGAAACGGTGGGTATTATCGGTACCAACGGTTCCGGTAAATCCACGATCCTGAAGATCATCACCGGTGTATTGAATCCCACTTCGGGAAGAGTGCTGGTAAATGGCCGTATTTCCGCTCTGCTGGAGCTGGGTGCCGGATTCAATATGGAATATAACGGCATTGAAAATGTGTATCTGAACGGGACGATGATGGGATTTTCCGAGAAGGAGATCGAGGCAAAGCTTCCGGAGATCTTAAGTTTTGCGGATATCGGAGATTACGTCTATCAGCCGGTGAAGACTTATTCCAGCGGTATGTTCGTCCGGCTGGCCTTTGCGGTGGCCATCAATATCGAGCCGGAGATCCTGATCGTGGATGAGGCTCTGAGTGTCGGTGACGTATTTTTCCAGGCAAAATGTTATCATAAATTCGAAGAATTCAAGAAGATGGGCAAGACCATTGTGTTCGTCAGTCATGATCTGAGCAGTATCAGCAAATATTGTGACCGTGTATATCTGCTGAATCAGGGAAATATCCTGGGCGAAGGCAGTCCCAAGGCTATGATCGACACCTACAAGAGGGTATTGGTGGGACAGTATGACGGCCCGGAGAGTGTGGGAGAAGAGACTGCCAGTCTGCTGGATGATGAAGACCTGCAGAGAGCAGCTGCCCAAAAAGCAGATGAGAAGGGGACCGATGCTTCCCAGGCTTCCATGGAGGCCAAGGGGCAGAATCCCAATGCCCTGGAATACGGTACGAAGCAGGCACAGATTGAGGAATTTTACATTACGGATGACAGAGGGGTTCCCACCAATGCGATCCTGAAGGGCAGTATGTTTACCATCCATATGCGGGTTCGTTTTATGGATCATATTCCGGCCCCCATTTTTGCATTTTCTGTAAAAAACGTCATCGGTGTGGAGATCACCGGTACAAATACCATGATTGAAAAGGCTTTTCTGGACAGCGTGGAGCCGGGAGAGGTGAAAAATGTGACTTTTACCCAGAAGATGAACTTACAGGGTGGTGAGTATCTGCTGTCTCTGGGAGTGACCGGCTACAATCAGGATACCTTCGAGGTATATCACAGACTGTATGATGCCTTGAATATTACGGTGGTATCGGACAAGAACACCGTAGGATATTATGATATGGATTCCGAAACAAAAGTATGGGATGCGGAGGAGAAGTAAGGAATGACAGAGACCATCGGGAAGATCACACTGAATCTGGATAAATATCCCGGCGAGGATTATTATTGCGACGGCAGTGTGGAGGACGAGATCTTAGACATTGTAAAAAAATACAGTACGGTGGAATATGACAGGATCATTGCGGAGCGAAAGAGCTGGCCGATCCTGTATCATTTGTCTGCTCTCCGGGAAAATATCGTGGATTTCCTTCCCATACAGAAAACAGAGAAAGTGCTGGAAGTGGGCAGTGGATGCGGAGCCATCACGGGTGCACTGGCAAGAAAAGCCGGGGAAGTGACCTGTGTGGATCTCTCGAAGAAGCGCAGCCTGATCAACGCCTACCGCCACAGCGAATGTGAAAATGTGACGATCCATGTGGGCAATTTCACGGATGTGGAACCGGAACTTCCCGCAGACTATGAATATATCTGTCTGATCGGTGTTTTTGAGTACGGACAGGCTTACATAGGCGGCAAGACGCCTTACGAGGATTTCCTTAAGATCCTGCAGAAGCATCTGGCACCGGACGGCAGGATCGTGATTGCCATTGAGAACAAATACGGATTGAAATATTTTGCCGGATGCAAGGAAGATCATCTGGGCAGCTGGTTTTCCGGCATTGAAAATTATCCGGAGGGCGGTGTGGTACGCACGTTTTCCCGGAAAAAGCTGGAGCGCATTTTCGATGCCTGCGGTGTGAGAGAACGCAGCTTTTATTATCCGTATCCCGATTATAAATTTATGACCACAGTCTATTCCGATGCTTATCTTCCGGGACGTGGAGAGCTGTCCAACAATCTGCGGAATTTTGACCGGGACAGAATGCTGTTGTTCGATGAGAAGAGTGCTTTTGACGGAATTGTGGAGGAAGGATTGTTTTCCGTTTTTTCCAATTCCTATATGGCGGTGATCGGAGCACCTCTGGATCTGAAATATGCCAGATATTCCAATGACCGTGCGGAAAGCTTCCGGATCCGCACCGAGATCCTGCGGGACAAGGAAGGATGTAAGACGGTCCGAAAATATCCGCTGACAAAAGAAGCGGAAGCCCATGTGCGTCATATGCCGGAGGCTTATGAAAAATTGAAGGAACGGTATGCGGGAAGCAGTCTGGATGTCAATGTCTGCCATCTGGGAGAAGAGAACGGCATACCTTATGCGGAATTTGAATTCGTGCCGGGCAGACCGCTGTCGGAACTGATGGACGAATGCCTGGACAGACAGGATGTGGAGGGATTTCACAACCTGTTCGCAGAATATCTGGAGAGAGTGGGCTACGGGGAGGATGTGCCGGTGGCAGACTTTGATCTGATCTTTGCCAATATTCTGGTGGATGGTGACCACTGGACACTGATTGATTATGAATGGACTTTTGACCGTCCCATAGAGACCAGAGCTCTGGCCTTCCGGGCTGTATACTGTTATGTACTGGAAGATGAAAGACGTAATGCACTGGAACTGGATCGTATTCTGGATCGTCTGGGCATCACGGAAAACGAAGCCAGACAGTACAGAGAGCAGGAGATGGAATTTCAGAAATATGTGACCGGACAGAAATTGTCCATGGGTGAGATCCGCAATCTCTTAGGCGGCGAAATTTATAAGCCCACGGAATGGATCGGACGGTTCCGTCAGACGGAGGGAGAACTCAGGGTACAGATCTATGAGGACAAGGGACAGGGATTTTCCGAAGAAAATTCTTATTTCCCGGAGAACGTCTATGCAGAGGAAAAACAGGCGGAATTTACGGTGAATTTCGATGGAAATGTCCATTATTTACGGCTGGATCCGGCCATGTGCGCCTGCGTGTGTAAAATCCGGGAGCTTACCATGAACGGACAGCCGGTTCCTGTGCAGGACAAAAAGATCGTTACCACCAATGGAAAAATCTTAAAGTCCGCAGACGGTGCGGAGCATCCCAGCGTGGTATTTCCCACGGAGGATCCGAATCTGACGATCCGGGTGGATGCATTGAACAGAAAGGCAGAGAACATCCTGACTGTGAAAATGGAGATCGTGCAGATTCCCCTTGCTGTGGCAAGTGACATGGCGGGAGCGGTGAAAAAATTTTTCTAAGGAGACAGGAAACTTGAGCATTCGGACGTCAGTAAAGCAGATGCTTGTCAGACAACAGGATAAAAAGTATGAAGCAGAACTGGCAAAGCTGCGGGTGACCTACGCGCAATGGGCTGCGGAGCAGGAAAAAAAGATTGCGGAAACAGTGGTCACAGAGATCGGGGAAAGAGCCGGTCTTGCGGAATTCGTGATCTACAGGCAGCAGAAAGGACAGCTGGCGGAAAATGCTGTGGAGCGGATCAATGCGTATTTTGTGAAGCATCCGGAGGCAGAGATCGTCTATGGAGATGAAGATCTGCTGTCAGAGAACGGAGAGCGTGTGATCCCCTGGTTCAAGCCTTGCTGGGCTCCGGATACCTACCGGGCTTTCTTCTATGTGGGAAGCGTCGTGGCAGTGCGGAGCAGACTGTTGCAGAAACTGGGGGAGCCCGGGGCTGTGACAGAAGGAGAGAGCACCGGCAGGGAAATAGTATTTTCGAAAGCGGAAGAGATCCGTCCCCTGATGGACCGGCTGTTTCTGGCGGCCGGTGGATTTGAGAGAGGCTGTCATACCATTGGACATCTGGAAGAAGTGCTGTTTCACGGCACTTTTGGTACTGCGGGAATCGGACTGCAGGGACCGGCAGAAACCAGCCGGGAGAAAGCGGAAGATGAGCAGAACCCCTGGGAAGAGTACCGGACGGCAGCGGAATCCGCAAAACTGTCCGTGGAACTGGCGGCCAAAGCGGCAGAGGAAGCCAGAGAACTGTTCGCCAGAGAGCTTAGGGTCTCTGTGATCATTCCTTCCAAAGATAATCCTTCCGTACTGGGAAAATGTCTGCGGTCGCTGACGCGACGCCCGGAGGGCAGTGTCCCAGTGGAAATCCTGCTGATAGATAACGGAAGTAACGAGGAAAACAGGAAAAAAACAGAACAGCTGGTGGAAGAAATCCGGACAGCCGGAACACCGATCCGGTATGTATATGAGCCTGCGGAGTTCAATTTTTCCACCATGTGTAATCGTGGCGCAGAACTGGCAGATGGCAAGCTGCTGCTGTTCTTAAATGATGATATTGAATTATGTGAGAATGACTGGCTGGATAAAATGGTGTCCAGAGCCTTGCAGCCTTATGTGGGCAGTGTGGGACTGAAACTTTATTATCCGGATTCCGTGAAGATCCAGCATGACGGCATTGTCAATCTGCCGGTGGGACCGGTGCATAAGCTACAGTTTATGGAGGATGACAGAAGCTACTATTTTGGACGGAACCGTTTTACACAGGATTGTGTGGCCGTGACGGGAGCCTGTCTCCTGATCCGGACAGAGGTGTTCCGGGAGGCCGGAGGATTCCGGGAAGTGTTGCGGGTAGCCTATAATGATGTGGAACTGGGCTTCCGGCTTCTGGAAATGGGATACTACAATGTGGTGTGGAACGACAGCTTTGCATATCACCATGAATCTCTCAGCCGGGGAAGCGATGAAAGTCCTGAGAAAATGCAGCGTCTGGTACAGGAGAGAGAACTGCTCTACCAGATGCATCCACAGTTCCGGGGAGAGGATCCTTTTTACCCGAAGGGGCTGAACCGGGAGGGACTGGACAGCCGTGTGGTTCCGGCATATCTGACAGATCGGAATGTTTTACAGGAGCCTTTCTGGAAAAGGGGACTTCCTGGCGGAGAGGAATTACAGAAGATCCGCAGGGATAACTGCCTGATGGCCAGAGTAGAGACAGCGGGACCGGAGCGGATCCAGGGATACAGTGTAATTCTGGGAGACGATAATGCCTGCTATGAAAAACATCTGTTGCTGATTCCCTGTGGGGAAACAGAAGGACAGGATGTGTGGTCCATGCAGTTGATGCCTGCCTACCGACAGGAACTGGAGGAAAATCTTCCGGATCAGAAAAATGTGGCATTGGGCGGCTTTTGTGTCCTCAGAGAAGGAGAACAACTGCCGGCGGGAAACTATACGATCGCTGTTCTTATGGTGAATCGTGTCAGCAAGCTGAAACTTTGGAATACTACGGGAAAATATCTGACCGTAGAGCTTCCGGCAGCAAAAGAATAAAACAGATGCATGATCCGCTAAAATGCGGTGAAAGCATCACGGAGGAGACATATGTCAGAGAGCAACACCGAGATCAATTATAAGGAAGCCTACGAGAGAGAGCATGAAAAATGTGCGGATCTGGCGGACAAGATCGTAGTACTGGAATCGGAGAAGGAAGATCTGCAGTTCAAACTGGACCGAATCAAGAAAAATAAATTCTGGAAGGCTACAGGACCTGCCAGAAGTGTGATCCATTTTGCCCAGAGACAGAAGGAACGGCTGTCTCATTGCGGTGGTCCCAAAGATATTCTGCGGAAGATCCGTAACAAGAGTCACCAGAAGAGCCTGATGGAATCCTACGGTACCGGAAGCTTTCCCGATGCGGAGCAGAGGAAGAAAGAGGAAGAAACGGTATTCCCCTATATGCCGAAGATCAGTATTCTCGTGCCGTTGTGGAATAACAAGAGAGAGTTCCAGATACAGATGCTGGACTGCGTCATGAACCAGACCTATCAGAACTGGGAACTGTGTCTGGCGGACGGTTCCGATGCGGAACATGCTTACATCGAAGAACTCTGCAAGGAGTACGCGGCGAAATCAGATGGCCGTATTGTATATAAGCACCTGGACCATAACGGAGGTATTTCCTACAACACCAATGAGTGTTACAAGCTGGCCACCGGAGACTATATCGGACTGTTCGATCAGGATGACATTCTGCATCCTTCCGTATTGTATGCCTATGTGAAGGAAATCAATGAACAGGGTGCGGATTATCTGTACTGTGATGAGACCACCTTCCAGGAGGACAATATTAATAAAATGCTGACCATGCATTTTAAGCCGGATTATGCACCGGATAATCTGCGGGCCAACAATTATATCTGTCATTTCAGCGTCTTTTCCAGAAAACTTCTGGAAGGCGAGGAACTGTTCCGTACGGCTTTTGACGGTGCGCAGGACCACGATATGATCCTGCGTCTGACGGACAGAGCACAAAAGATCGTACATGTGCCCAGACTGATGTATTACTGGAGAAGCCATGCGGGCAGTACCGCCGCCAGTATTGACGCAAAGCCCTATGCCATCGAGGCGGCAAAGGGTGCCGTGGCGGATCATCTGAAAAAGCATGGATTCAAACATTTTCAGATCACCAGTACCAGAGCCTGTGCCACAATTTTCCGGATCCGCTATCAGATTCTGGGAGATCCGAAGATCTCCATCGTGATCGCCAACAAGGATCACGTGGAAGATCTGAAGAGATGTATTACTTCTATTCAGAAGAACAGCACCTGGAGCAACTACGAGATCATCGTGGTGGAGAACAACAGCACCACACCGGAAATCCGGGATTACTATTCCCAGCTGCTGGGATTGTCCGGCAATGATTCCTACGCAGAGAGATGCAAGCTGCATACCGTCTGCGGTCATGACGGCGGGATTCTGCACAGCGAGGACGGCCGGATCTCTGTGGTGACCTATCATGGTGACTTTAATTATTCTGCTGTAAATAATCTGGGAGTATCCTATGCCACCGGAGATTATATCCTTTTGCTGAACAATGATACGGAAGTGATCACTGCCAACTGGATGGAAGAGATGCTGATGTATGCACAGCGGGAAGATGTGGGTGCCGTAGGTGCAAAGCTGTATTATGCGGACAAGACGATCCAGCATGCCGGTGTAGTCATCGGACTGGGGGCACATCGCACCGCAGGACATACCCATTATCGTATTCCGGTACAGAACCTCGGCTACATGGGACGCCTGTGTTATACCCAGGATGCCACGGCAGTGACCGGAGCATGTCTGTTGGTGAAAAAGAGTCTGTATGAGCAGGTGGGAGGACTGGACGAGAGCTTTGTGATCTCTCTGAATGACGTGGATTTCTGCCTGAAACTGCGCAAACTGGGACTGCTGAATGTATGGACCCCTTTTGCGGAACTGTATCATTATGAATCTATTTCCAGAGGTCTGGATGATCAGGGAGAGAAGGCGGAGCGTTACAACAAAGAATCCGAGCATTTCCGTGAAAAATGGAAGGCAGAGCTGGAAGCAGGAGACCCCTATTACAACCCGAATTTCTCTCTGGATCGCAGTGACTATGCGCTGAGAGATCCGGTTAGCGGACGTTAAATTGCTCTTTTCAGTAAAGGTAATCTATGGTAGAATAATGGCGGAGAGCGTTTACTGAAGAAAGATAAAGATAGCGATAAAACAGGAGGATAGGAAAATGAGTTATATGGACGAACTGAATTTCTGGTTGAATGATGATTATTTTGACCAGAAGACCAAGGATGAACTTCTGGCAATCCGCAACAACGAGGCAGAAGTGGAAGATCGTTTTTACAAGGAACTGGAATTCGGTACCGGCGGTTTACGTGGCGTGATCGGTGCAGGAACCAACCGCATGAACGTATATACCGTTCGTAAGGCAACTCAGGGTCTTGCTAATTATATCATTAAGCGCGGCACCCAGAGCAAGGGTGTGGCTATCGCATTTGACTCCCGTCGCATGTCTCCCGAGTTTTCCGATGAGGCAGCAAGATGTCTGGCAGCCAATGGCATCAAGGCATACATTTTTGAATCTTTAAGACCTACCCCGGAACTGTCCTTTGCCCTTCGTACGCTGGGATGTACCGCAGGTATCGTAGTGACCGCAAGCCACAATCCTCCTGAGTACAACGGCTACAAAGTATACTGGGAGGACGGCGCACAGGTAACCGCTCCTATCGATAAGGACATCATCACCGAAGTACAGGCCATCAAGGATTATCATACCGTGAAGACCATGAGCAGAGAAGATGCGGAAAAAGCAGGCCTTTATCAGGTGATCGGTAAAGAGATCGATGACAAGTACATGGCTGAGCTGAAGAAGCAGATCATTCATCCTGATGTTATTCAGGAAATGGCTGATGACATCAAGATCGTATATACTCCGTTATGCGGTACCGGTAACAAGCCGGTAAGACGTATCCTGTCCGAGCTGGGATTTAAGCACGTCTATGTAGTTCCCGAACAGGAGAATCCGGATCCAAACTTCACCACACTGGATTACCCGAACCCTGAGGATCCCAAGGCATTTACATACGCACTGCGTCTGGCCAAGGAGAAGGATGCGGACATCGTTCTGGCAACCGATCCCGATGCAGACCGTCTGGGTGTGTATGCCAAGGATACCAAGACCGGCGAGTATGTGGCATTTACCGGTAACATGTCCGGTATGCTGATCGCAGAATATATCCTGAGAGAGAAGACTGCTACCGGCGCTATGCCCGAGAATCCCGCACTGGTAACCACCATCGTTACCACCAATATGACCAAGCCCATCACCGAAGCTTATGGTGTAAAGCTGATCGAAGTACTGACCGGCTTCAAGTTCATCGGTGAGCAGATCAAGTTCTTCGAGCAGACCGGCAGCAACAATTATGTATTCGGTCTGGAAGAGAGCTACGGCTGTCTGGCAGGTACTCATGCAAGAGATAAGGATGCAGTTGTAGCAGTTATGTGTCTGTGTGAAGTGGCGGCTTACTGCAAGAAGCACAACATGACTCTGTGGGATATGATGGTATCCATGTATGAGAAATACGGTTACTTCAAGGAGACCCAGTACACCATTACCATGAAGGGTATCGACGGTGCAAGACAGATCGCTGAGATCATGGATAAGCTTCGTAAGAATCCGCCCAAGGCATTCGGTGACCTGAAAGTGGAGAAATTCCGTGACTATCTGAACGATGTAGTCATCGACATGGAGAGCGGCGAGAAGACCACTACCGGACTTCCCAAGTCTAATGTCCTGTATTTTGAGCTTCCCGACAATGCATGGTGCTGCGCCCGTCCTTCCGGAACCGAGCCCAAGATCAAGTTCTACATGGGTGTTAAAGGTAACAGCATAGAGGATGCACAGGCCAAGGTAGAGAAGCTGACCGAGGATGTAAAGGCTGTACTGTAACCACTATGAGCAAATAGCATGCAGGTATGTTATTCAGGAAAGCTCTGGAAGAGCGATTTTGCGAATGGGGTTCTGAATAGTTAATGTTATTTTTAAGAGCGAATCGCCCGGGAAGGGCGATTTGCTCTTTTATAAAAGTGGAGGTATCCGTGGCAAAGCTGAACATAGCAAACCTTAAGAAAACTCTATATTATCTGCAACGCAACGGCCTGAGGGAAACCTGGATCTCTGTAAGGGAACGCCTGACAGAGACAGACCGCTATTTTTATGTGCCCTGTCCGGAAGAGGAACTGGAAAGGCAAAGTTGCAGAAAATGGGATAATCCGGTTACACTCAGCATTGTGGTGCCGTTGTACCGTACCCCGGAAATCTATCTGAACAGAATGATAACAAGCGTTATGCAACAGAGCTATCCTCACTGGGAACTGATTCTGGCGGATGCCACAGAGGATCACAGTGTGGAGGAGACGTTGACAAATCAGGGATTCCTGACAGAACGGCTCCCGGAAAATGCGGAAACTATTGCAGCGGATGCAAGGATCCACTATATACATCTTACGGAAAATGCCGGAATTGCGGCGAATACCAATCAGGCATTACCCTATGCAAGGGGAGAATATATCGGCCTGCTGGATCATGATGATGTATTGACACCGGATGCTCTGTATGAGATGGCGGATGCTATTACCAAAGCAAATGACAGAGGTGTCAGAGTCGCATTCGCTTATTCGGATGAAGACAAATGCAACGGGGATGAGACAAAATATTACGATCCCAACCATAAAGAAGACTTTAATTACGATTTAATCCTGAGTAATAACTATATCTGCCATTTTCTGGTGATGGATGCAGATCTGATGAAGAAACTTGCATTCCGGCCAGAATGCGACGGTGCCCAGGACTATGATCTGGTGCTGCGGGCAGTGTCAGAGGTGCTGGCTGCAGATGGCCGCTCCGGGGAGGAGAGAATTCTTCATATTCCCAGAGTGCTGTATCACTGGAGATGCCATGAAGCATCTACAGCAGCCAATCCCCACAGCAAGAAATATGCTTACGAAGCGGGGCTGCGTGCACTGCAGGATCATGCGGCAGAGCGTGGGATCCCGGCAAAGGCAGAGGAGACCAGACATGTAGGATTTTATCGGTTACAATATACAGAGGTATTACAGGAGAGACCGGATGTGGCTGCCGTAGGTGGCAGAGTGCTGTCCGGGAAAAACCGCGGCAGGATCGCCGGCGGCAGAATGACTGCGGACGGAAAGGTGTTCTACGAGGGACTGCCGAAGGACTTTGGTGGTTATCTTCACCGGGCGGAGCTGTCCCAGGATGCAGAAGCGTTAGACCTTCGGTGCATCAGGATCCGGTCAGCTGACAGGGAATTGTTTGAAAAAATCGTGGGAGTGCCTTATACGGAAGTAGTAAGAGGTCCGGAACAACAGCCGGTATTTGACAGCTCCACACTGCCTGCCGGGGCAGATATCCGGCTTTTAAGTCTGCAATTATCGGAAGCATTACGAAAACGGGGAAGACTGCTGTATCTGCCGGAGTATCCGGAGAAATGGGAGAGACTATGAAGGAAGTAACCGTCGTTATACCCAATTACAACGGAATGAAATATTTACCGGAATGCATGGCTTCCCTGCGTCAGGGACAGGAAAATGCACCGGAATATGAAGTGCTGATCATAGACAATGGTTCTGCTGACGGGAGCGTGGAATATCTGGACAGCGAATGGTGTCGCAAAAAAGAGGCACCGGCAGAAGAGGGGGGAAAACCGCAGGTGCGTCTGATCGCCCTGCCGGAGAACACCGGCTTCTGTCATGCGGTGAATCTGGGAATCCGGGAGGCACGAAGCCCCTATGTGATCCTGTTGAACAACGATACCAGAGTAGAAGCTGGATTTGTGAAAGGATTGTATGATGCCATTCGGAAGGATGAAAAGATCTTTTCCGTCAGCGCCAAAATGCTTATGTGGGATAAGCCAGAGCTGCTGGATGATGCGGGAGACCGCTACTGCGTTCTGGGATGGGCATATTCCCGGGGAAAAGGCCGGCCTGCTGTGGATTATGACAAGAATGTCAGCATATTCTCAGCCTGTGGCGGAGCGGCAATTTACAGACGTCAGGTATTTGAGGAGATCGGTTATTTTGACGAAGCGCATTTTGCTTATCTGGAAGATCTGGATATCGGTTACCGTGCCCGGATCTACGGCTATGAGAACCGGTACGAGCCGACGGCATCCGTTCTGCATTACGGCAGTGCTTCTACGGGATCCCGCTACAATTCCCGGAAAACGGAACTTTCTTCTTCCAATAATATCTATGTCATCGGCAAAAATATGCCGCTACTACAGTGGATCCTGAATCTGCCGTTCTTTTTGCTTGGATTTGGCATAAAATTTCTGTTTTTTTGCAAGAAGAGAATGGGAAAACTATATTTAAAGGGACTGGCAGAAGGGTGGAAACGTACTGTGGGTCCTGTGGGAAAGCAGGCAAAAGTGCGCTTTCAATGGAGTCATTTATGGAATTATGTGAAGATTCAGTGGCAATTATACCTGAATGTTTTTCGAATTCTTATGAAATCTTAAGAAATCGCTTCATAAATTCTTAAGTTGAGAAAAAACCACCGTTATTGTAGAATGAAATCGTTGAAAAGAAGCTTTTCGGACTTAAAGATTGGGTGACCCGTATGATAAAAGACAACCAGAAAGTCTTTAACAGGCTTCTTGTGATAATAGATGCGCTGATCACAGCAGTATCTTTTGTCCTTGCCTATTATATCAAATTTTATATCTTAAATGACGGTCCGGGGATCGGTGTCCTGCCGGTGCGGGATTACTACATGTTGCTTCCCTTTATTGTACCCGGTTATATGTTCCTGTATTACCGGTGCAGTGTGTATTCACCGAAGCGTACCGTCCGCCGCAGACATGAGATCTACAGCATTCTGCAGGCAAATACCATTGGCCTGGCGGCTTTGATCATTATTTTATATATGATCATCCGTGAGATCAACTTTTCACGATCCGTCATGGCGATTTTTTATGTTCTGAATGTTTTTCTGACTTCCGTATTCCGTATCATCATGCGCAAGGCATTGCGTTCCATACGGAAAAAGGGGTACAACCTGAAGCATATTTTGCTGGTAGGATATTCCCGGGCGGCAGAGGAATATATCGACAGAATCCTCAGCAATCCCCAATGGGGATATGTGGTGTGCGGTATTCTGGATGAGCATATCCCCGGAGGCACGACCTACAAGGGAGTGAAAGTACTGGGAACGCTTGGTAATCTGGAATACATCCTTCCGGAGAACAAGCTGGATGAAATCGCAATCACACTTTCCCTGAAGGATTATGATTATCTGGAAGGTGTGGTGGATATCTGTGAGAAATCCGGGGTGCACACCAAATTCATTCCGGATTACAGCAGTCTGATCCCCAGCAGACCCTATACGGAGGATCTGATGGGATTACCGGTGATCAATATCCGGTATGTACCGCTGACGAACACAGGCAATATGGTGATCAAGCGGGCAATGGATATCGTTGGTTCCATTTTCGGTATCATTATTACCTCACCGATCATGCTCATATCAGCAATTCTGGTAAAGCTGTCCAGCCCGGGACCGGTGATCTTTAAGCAGGAACGGGTAGGACTTCATAATAAGCCGTTTTATATGTACAAATTCCGCAGCATGGCAATGCAGACGGCGGCGGAAGAGAAAAAGGGATGGACGGTACGCAATGACCCCAGAGTCACCGGTATCGGTAAGGTTCTCAGACGTACCAGTATCGATGAACTTCCCCAGCTGTTCAATATCTTAAAGGGAGATATGAGTCTGGTCGGTCCCAGACCGGAAAGACCGCAGTTTGTGGAAAAGTTCAAGGAAGAGATTCCTCGTTACATGGTAAAACATCAGGTACGGCCGGGACTGACCGGATGGGCACAGGTGAATGGCTTGCGCGGTGATTCCTCCATCAAGAAGAGAATCGAATATGATATTTACTATATTGAGAACTGGACCATTGGATTTGATATCAAGATCATTCTTATGACGTTCTTTACAGGATTTATCAATAAAAATGCTTATTAGTACAAGGAGAAGACAAGATGGCAACAAATTCTAACAACAATGGCGGCAATAGTCAGAGACCTGCCGGAAGCGGAAGAAAACCTTCCGGAAGCGCACAGAGACCTACAGGACAGAGACCTGCCGGCAGTGGACAGAGAACCGGAGCTGCGAACGGACAGAAGAGAATGTCTGCCAAACAGCGTGCAGCCAGGAAGAGAAGAAAGGTTATCATCTTTGGCGTAGAGATCGTAGTGATCCTGTTCATGGTAGCAGTATTGTATCTGGTAATGACTCATACCAGCAATGAGGGCCCCAAGGTAACCGTTCTGGAGACAGAAGAACTTCAGATTCCCGAAGAGGTGCAGCAGGATGAAACTATGAAGGGCTATATGAACATTGCCCTGTTCGGTGTGGATGCCACCAAGGAAAGCCAGCTGTACAAGGGCAGCCGAAGCGATAGTATCATGATCGCCAGCATCAACATGGATACCGGTGATATCAAACTGGTCAGCGTATATCGTGATACGTACCTGAATATCGGTACGGATTCCTACCAGAAATGTAATTCCGCTTATTCCTATGGCGGAGCAGAGCAGGCGGTTAAGATGCTGAACATGAATCTGGATATGGATATTACGAACTTTGTGACCGTAGGCTATAAAGGACTGAGCGAAGTGATCGACGGTCTGGGCGGTGTCTATATTGATGTGGACTCTGAGGAGATCAAGCATATCAACAACTATCAGATCGGTATTGCAGAAGTTTTGAAATGCGATTATACACCGGTAACTGAGACCGGTATGCAGCTGTTGAATGGTCTGCAGGCTACTGCTTACTGCCGTATCCGTTATACCGCTGGTAACGACTTTAAGCGTGCTGCCCGTCAGCGTGAAGTCATTCAGGCAATCGAAGATCAGGCAAAGAAAGCAGATTATGCAACATTGTCCAAGGTATTCAACAGTGTCATCGACGATATTTACACCAGTCTGGATTCCAAGGACATCCTGGATCTGCTGAGCAATATTTCAAATTATCGCATAGTGGACGAAGGAGGTTTCCCCGAAGAGACCATGCGTGACACCGGCAATATCGGTGCAAAGGGAAGCTGTGTTATTCCGGTAAATCTCGAAAGCAATGTAGTATGGCTGCATCAGTTCCTGTTTGATGATGCCAGCTATTCCGTAACCAGCAACGTGAAGGAATACAGCAATAAGATTGAATCTGACACATCACCTTATCTGAATAAGTAAGAAACAGTGTATAGAGTAAAGCAACAGGAATACAAGGGAGTCTTCCGGAATCTGCCGGGGCTCCCTTGTGCATTACCCAGAAGGTTATAAGCCTTTTGGACAGTAGGAAAAGGCTTGTGCCGCAATAAGAGTTAAAGTATAATGAACCAGAGATTGGAAAAGTGAGGAGCGCTCTGACATGGAGATAGATGTGATCATTCCCCTGTATAAGCCGGGAAAAGAATTATTTACATTATTGGATAAACTGGGCAGTCAGAGCGTACCGGTACATCAGGTGATTCTTCTGAATACGGAAGAAAAATATTTTGATCAGCTGATCTACGGAATCAGATTTCTGGAAACCTATCAGAATATCAAGGTATACCATGTATCCAAAAGAGAGTTCGATCATGGCGGTACGAGACGGATGGGAGTAAAAAAGTCTTCTGCGGATGTCTTCGTGATGATGACACAGGATGCCATGCCGAAAGATGACAGGCTGATCGAAAAACTGGTGGAACCCCTGCAGGGGGAAGTGGCGGTGGCCTATGCGAGACAGCTGCCCAGAGAGGATTCGACACCGGTGGAGAGCTATACCAGAGAATTTAACTATCCGGCAAAGTCCCGGATCAAATCGGCAGCAGACCTGGACAGCCTGGGGATCAAGACCTTTTTCTGCTCCAATGTCTGTGCGGCCTATCGCCGGGAGATCTATGAGGAACTGGGCGGGTTCGTCAGACATACGATATTTAATGAAGATATGATCTATGCGGCAAAGGCGGTGGAAGCAGGATACTCTGTGGCTTATGCGGCGGATGCGCAGGTGGTGCATTCTCATAATTATACCAACGGGCAGCAGTTCCACAGAAACTTTGACCTGGGAGTATCGCAGGCAGAGCATCCCGAGATTTTTGCAGCATATCCTTCGGAGTCCGAGGGAAAACGAATGGTGAAAGATGTGACGGTATATTTGCGCAGCAACCATATGTCTGCCGGATTGCCCCATTTTTATATGCAATGCGCCTGTAAATATGCAGGTTATTTACTGGGAAAGAACTATCGCAGGCTCCCGAAAAAATGGGTACTTGCTTTTACTTCCAACAAGGAATACTGGAAACAGAACAGAAAGGATGTATGACTATGTGTGGTATTGTAGGTTATATTGGAACAGAACAGGCAGCGCCGATCATTCTGGACGGTCTGTCCAAGCTGGAATACCGTGGATATGATTCCGCAGGTATGGCGATTTTTGACGGTGAGAAGATCAACACCAGAAAAGCAGTGGGAAGACTTAAGGTTCTGGAGAACCTGACCCACGGCGGAGAGAATATGAAAGGAACCTCCGGTATCGGACATACCCGTTGGGCAACTCACGGAGCTCCCAGCGATATCAATTCCCATCCGCATATGAACAATGCGGGAACCATTGCCGTGGTACACAACGGCATTATCGAGAACTATATTCCCCTGAAGAAAAAGATGCAGGATAAGGGGTATCAGTTCGTATCCGAGACTGATACCGAGGTATTGGCACATCTGTTAGACTATTATTACAAGGGAAATCCTCTGGAAGCCATCACGAAGGTGCTTCATCGTGTGGAAGGCTCTTATGCGCTGGGAATCATGTTTGCAGATCAGCCGGATAAGATTTTTGCAGCCCGCAAGGACAGCCCGCTGATCGTGGGAAAGAGCGACAACGGCAGCTTTATCGCTTCCGATGTTCCTGCGATATTGAAATATACCAGAACCGTATATTATGTAGACAATCAGGAAGTTGTGGAATTACAGCAGGGTAGTCTGCGTTTCTTCTCCGTGGATGAGGAAGAGATCGAGAAGCAGCCGGTGACCATTGACTGGGATGCCAATGCGGCAGAAAAGGCTGGATATGAGCACTTCATGCTGAAAGAGATCTATGAGCAGCCGAAGACCATCAACGATACCATCTCTCCGAGAATCAAGGATAATGATATTGTGATCGAAGAGCTGAACATGAGTGATGAAGAGATCAAAGAGATCACGAAGATCCATATTGTGGCCTGCGGCTCCGCATATCATACCGGAGTTACCGCAAAATATGTGATCGAGGGTCTGGCAAGAATCCCGGTAGAAGTGGATGTGGCCAGTGAATTCCGTTATCGTGATCCGATTCTTCAGAAGGGTAATATGGTCATTGTCATCAGCCAGTCCGGTGAGACGGCAGATACTCTGGCAGCACTGAGAGAGTCCAGGGAAAGGGGCTTCAAGGTACTGGGCATTGTCAATGTGGTGGGAAGCTCCATTGCCAGAGAGGCAGACAGTGTTATGTATACCTGGGCAGGTCCCGAGATCGCAGTGGCTACCACCAAGGCTTACAGTGCACAGCTAACTGCACTTTACATGCTGGCTATGAAATTCGCCAGGGTACGTGGTACTATTGATCAGGAGAAGTTCGCCGGTATGCTGACAGATTTAAGATGCCTGCCGGATCAGATCGAACTGCTTCTGGGACAGAAGGAGAAGATTCAGCATTTTGCCAATCGTTACGTGGGAGCAAGAGATATTTTCTTCATCGGACGCGGTATTGACTATGCAATCTCGCTGGAAGGATCCCTGAAACTGAAAGAGATTTCCTATATTCATTCTGAGGCTTATGCAGCCGGAGAACTGAAACATGGTACGATTTCTCTGATCGAAGATGGTACGCTGGTAGTGGCTTTGGCAACCCAGCCGGATCTGTTCCAGAAGACCATCAGTAATATGGTAGAAGTAAAAGCAAGAGGAGCCTTTGTTATGGCAGTCACCATTGAAGGCAACAAGGCCATTGAGAAAGCGGCGGATTATGTAATATACATCCCCGAGACCAATCCGTACTTTACCAATTCTCTGGCAATCATTCCTTTGCAGTTGTTCTCCTACTATGTGGCAGTGGGACGCGGCTGTGACGTGGATAAACCCAGAAACCTGGCAAAATCCGTTACTGTTGAGTAGAGTGTAATAACTTACCCATAGAGAGACTGCTTGCAGGCAGAACAGACTCTCTTTTTTTTCAGGATTCATAATTGCTTCAGAAAGTTATCACAATTCGGACACAATTGACGGATATACTGTGTTCATAAGGTGAGAGGAAGAAATGAAACAGGTAATGGTAAAAAGAGTTTCTCACTTGCAACAGGATAGGAGGAAGCAATATGTACGAGAATGATAATTTTTCCGGTTACGGAACCGGCAATGAAAATACAACCGGTACATTCAGTGGAGCAGATCTGAATGAGACAAGAACAGAAAACAGTTATGGCTATGAAAATCATAGTACTACCCAGAGTGCAGCAGGAAGCACGAATGGTTACACCACATATCAGATGGGCGGAACCACAGGCAGCAACAATACGGAGCCTAAGAAAACCCAAAAACATGGCGGTTACTTCCGGAAGGCAATGGTAAGTGTCAGCCTGGGATTGTTCTTTGGACTGTTCGCAGGAATCGGTTTCTATGCAGTACAGCAGGGAACCGGGATGTTTACGACCAGCACAGATACCGCAGTGGTAGATGAGATCGCTTCTGAGGCAACGACAGAAAGTACCCAGAGTGCACAGCTGGCTACCAATGTTACTTATGTAGAGTCCGATGTATCCAATGTGGTAGAAAAAGTAATGCCTGCCATGGTATCCATCGTAAATAACTTTACCGAGACAGCCAATGTCTTCGGACAGCAGTATACACAGGAAGAAGCAGCCAGTGGTTCCGGTATCATTGTAGGTAAGACCGATGATGAACTGCTGATCGTATCCAATAATCATGTAGTAGAGAGTGCAGATACTCTGACCGTTACTTTTATCGATGGCAGTGAAGCACAGGCACAGGTCAAAGGACTGGATTCCGATATGGATCTGGCAGTGATCGCAGTATCTTTAAATGATCTGAGTGATGATACCAAGAATGCTATTACAGTAGCAACACTTGGCAGCAGTGATGATCTGAAGCTTGGTGAGCCGGTCATCGCTATCGGTAATGCCCTTGGCTATGGTCAGTCTGTTACCAACGGTATTGTAAGTGCCCTGAATCGTGAGATCACTCTGGAGAACGGCTCTACCGGTACTTTCATCCAGACCAACGCAGCCATCAACCCCGGTAACTCCGGCGGTGCACTGCTGAACATGAATGGTGAGGTTATCGGTATCAACTCCAACAAGATCGGTGGTACTGCCGTAGAAGGTATGGGATATGCTATCCCTATTACTTCGGCAAGTCCTATCATTGCAGATCTGATGGAGCGTCAGACCAGAACCAAGGTAGCTGAGGATGAAGTCGGTTACATCGGCATCTCCCTGCAGGAAGTAACTTCCCAGATCTCCCAGATGTACAACATGCCGGAAGGTATCTATGTAGTATCTGTAGAGGAAGGCAGCGCAGCAGCCAATGCCGGTATCATGAAAGGTGATATCATTACCAAATTTGACGGCAGCAGTATCTCTTCTTACTCTGATCTGCAGAAAACGTTACAGTATTATGCGGTCGGTGATTCCGTAACCGTAACGGTACAGAGACCTCAGAACGGTGAATATGTATCCATCGAGCTGAATCTGACACTGGGCAGCAGACCTGCAAGCCAGAAATAAAGAAATAACAGGTAAATAAAAGGAAATAGAAAGAGACCCGGGCGAGACATATGGTTTTGCCCGGGTCTTGTAATATTTACCAAAATATGAATAGTTATAAATGGTTTAGAAAAACTTAACTTGTGCCCCGCTATTTCATTGAGTATAATAAGCGTAGGCAATGAGAAGTGTCAGACACGGGTATTATGCAATATGACTGCTTGCAGGCATTATTGCGTAATGGCCGGGGATGATAGGGCGAAGCCCGTATATCGAGGGAACACGAAGTGTTGCCGAGATACACTGCGAAGATGCTTTGGAGCCGGGGATGATAGGACGAAGCCCGGATATCGAGGGAACACGAAGTGTTACCGAGATACACTGCGGAAAAGTGGTAGGAAACAAAGAGGAGAATAACATGACAGATAATTATAATGATGATTATAGAGAAGTGATCCCTGAGGAGGAAAAAACAGAGACCAATGTGAGTGAAACTCAGGATAACGAAAAAAATAATGGAAACACACAGGTGGTGGATACTGCAAAAGAAAATTCCACCGAAAAAAAGTCAGAGGACAAAAAGGACAGCAGCGAATACGAAGATGTCTGCTTTATCTGCCGCAGACCGGAGAGCAAAGCCGGCAGAATGTTCAAGCTGCCCAACCATATCTGCATCTGCGATGATTGCATGCACAAGACCATGGAGACTGTGAGCCAGTTCGATTATCAGGGAATGTTGAACAATCCCAATGATTTCAACCAGTTTAACGGACAGAACGGATTCCCCAACATCAGTTTTGTGAATCTGGCGGATCTTCAGGGAGACGGCGGTATTCCCAACAAGCAGAAACTCAAGAAGAAAAAGAAGGCGGAAGGTCCCAAACCGGTATTCAATATCAAGGACATTCCGGCACCTCATAAGATCAAGGCCAGTCTGGATGAATACGTGGTAGGACAGGAAAAAGCCAAGAAGGTCATCTCCGTAGCAGTATACAACCATTACAAGAGAGTGGCAACTGACACTATGGATGAGATTGAGATCGAAAAGTCCAACATCCTCATGATCGGCCCCACCGGTTCCGGTAAGACCTATCTGGTAAAGACACTGGCGAAACTTCTGGATGTGCCTCTGGCTATTGCTGATGCCACCTCTCTGACTGAGGCCGGTTATATCGGTGATGATATCGAGAGCGTGGTATCCAAATTGCTGGCAGCGGCGGGCAATGACGTAGAAAAGGCGGAAAAAGGTATCATCTTCATCGATGAGATCGACAAGATCGCCAAGAAGAAAAACACCAACTCCCGGGATGTCAGCGGAGAGAGTGTACAGCAGGGTATGTTGAAGCTTCTGGAAGGTGCGGAAGTGGAGGTGCCGGTAGGTGCCAACAGCAAAAATGCCATGGTACCTCTGGCAACGGTGAACACCCGTAACATTCTGTTTATTTGCGGTGGTGCGTTCCCGGATCTGGACGAGATCATCAAGGAGCGCCTGACCAAGACCGCATCCATCGGTTTCAACTCGGAACTGAAGGATAAATACGATAAAGATACCGATATTTTATCTAAGGTGACTGTGGAGGATATCCGCAAGTTTGGTATGATTCCGGAATTTATCGGTCGTCTGCCGATCATTTGTACTTTACAGGGATTGTCAAAGGATATGCTGGTGAAGATCCTGAAAGAGCCGAAGAATGCGATTCTTAAGCAGTACCAGAAGCTGTTGGAGCTGGATGAGGTAAAATTGGAGTTCACAGACGATGCCCTAGATGCCATTGCCGAGAAGGCAATGAAGCGCGATACCGGTGCCAGAGCCCTGCGCTCCATCATCGAGGACTTCATGCTGGATATCATGTATGAGATCCCGAAGGATGATAACATCGGAAGGGTTACCATTACCAGAGAGTACATTGAAGGAACCGGCGGCCCCATCATCGACATCCGCAGTAATGAGATCCTGGAACCCGTGGAGAATCTGAAGCAGATTCCGGTGAACGATAAATAATGAAATATCCCCATAGCCCGGGTGGGGTACAAGAAACGCGACACGCTCGCGCTCTGTCGCAGAGCGTAGCGGTACATAAGCGGTCATAGTATGACTGCTAAGTACCGACGTCTGCTTATTCTTATACCTCGCCGGGGCTACTGTTTTCTTGAAAGCTTTCCAAAACATTAAAAAAGACTATTGACTTTTTGAGGGCATGTGGTAATATAAACATATGAACAGTGGTTCATATGAATGAATATTAAAACTAAATGCAAATCATTAGCAACTAAACAAAAAATGCGAATGGAGAAAGAGGAGGATATTACCATGAAGAAAACTTACAAGATCGAAGTAGACTGTGCAGCTTGTGCTCTGAAGATGGAGGATGCAGCGAAGAAGGTAGAGGGTGTTACCGATGCAACCGTCAGCTTCATGACCCAGAAGATGAAGGTGGAATTTGCCGATGGCAGCGATGAGAAGGCCGTTATGGAGAACGTGGTAAAAGCCTGCAAGAGAGTAGAGGATGACTGCGAGATCTATTTATAGGATGAATTCCGGAAGGAGAGCAGATACTCTTTTTACCGGGAAGCTTGATAATTTCGTAGGAAAGCAAGGAGGATTCCTATGACGAAGAAACAGAAAAAAGTATTGATCCGCATTATTGTAGCGGCAATCTTATTAGTTATTTTACATTTTGTACCTCTGGAAGGGATCTGGCTGGGACTGCTGTACCTGATTCCCTATGCGGTGATCGGCTATGATATTCTCAGAAAAGCCGTTCTGGGCATTATGCACGGTGAAGTGTTTGATGAGAATTTCCTGATGGCGGTAGCTACCGTAGGTGCCATGGGACTGGGAGAGTATTCCGAAGGCGTGGCCGTTATGCTGTTCTACCAGATCGGTGAACTGTTCCAGGCGGTAGCTGTGGGCAAGAGCCGTCAGAACATCAGCGCCCTGATGGATATCCGACCGGATTATGCCAACATTGAGGCAGAGGACGGCAGCTTAGAGCAGGTAGATCCCGATGATGTAGAGATCGGAACCGTGATTGTGGTACGTCCCGGTGAAAAGGTTCCTATCGATGGTGTGGTAGTGGAAGGTACATCCACACTGAATACCAGTGCCCTGACCGGTGAAAGCGTGCCCAGAGAGATCACAGTGGATCAGGATGTGATCAGCGGCTGTGTGAACCTGACCGGATTACTTAAGATCCGTACCACCAAGGAATTTGGAGAATCCACCGTATCCAAGATTCTGGATCTGGTAGAGAATTCCAGTATGAAGAAGTCCAAGTCTGAGAACTTTATTACGAAGTTCGCAAGATATTATACCCCGGCAGTCTGCTACAGTGCTCTGGCACTGGCCATCCTGCCTCCTGTGATCAACCTGATCATGGGCAATCCGGCAGCCTGGAGCACGTGGATCATTCGTGCCCTGACTTTCCTGGTAATCAGCTGCCCTTGTGCACTGGTCATTTCCATTCCCCTTTCTTTCTTCGGAGGAATCGGAGCAGCAAGTGCCTGTGGTATTCTGGTGAAGGGGTCCAATTATCTGGAAGCGCTGTCTGAGACCAAATATGTGGTATTTGACAAGACCGGTACCCTGACCAAGGGTGTATTCGATGTGACGGGTATTTACCCCGGCAGGGATTTCACAGAGGATGAACTGCTTGAGTATGCTGCATATGCGGAGAGCTATTCCAACCATCCCATCAGCAAGAGCCTGAAGATTTCTTACGGCAAGGAGCTGGAGGCGTCCAACGTCAGTGATGTGGAAGAAATCAGCGGACACGGCGTTACTGCCAAAGTAAATGGCAAGCAGGTAGCGGCCGGTAATGCGAAACTGATGAAGAGCCTGAATCTGTCCTATACGGAAAATACCGGTGTCGGTACAGTGGTACATGTAGCGGTAGACGGAAAATATGCCGGATACATCCTGATCTCTGATGTGATCAAGGATGGTGCGAAGGAAGCCATTGCATCTCTGAAGAATTCCGGTGTGAAGAAATGCGTTATGCTGACCGGTGACAGCAAAACAGTTGCAGAATATGTGGCCGGTGAGTTAAAATTGGATGAGGTACACAGTGAACTGCTTCCCGCAGACAAGGTAAGCTGCGTGGAGAAGCTGTTGCAGGACAAGAGCGAGAAGGAAAAACTGGCATTCGTGGGTGACGGTATCAACGATGCACCGGTACTTTCCCGTGCGGATATCGGTATCGCCATGGGAGCCCTTGGCTCAGATGCGGCCATTGAGGCAGCGGATGTGGTTCTGATGGATGACAATCCTGCCAAGATCGCTCTGGCTATGCGGATTTCCCGGAAATGTCTGCGCATCGTTTACGAGAACATCGTATTTGCGCTGGCAGTTAAGGCCATCTGCCTGATCCTGGGTGCGCTGGGTATCGCCAACATGTGGGTTGCTATTTTCGCAGACGTAGGAGTTATGGTACTGGCTGTGCTCAATGCCATCAGATGCCTGCGCATTAAAAACAATTAACCGGATGCAGGCAAAATATGCCTGCGTCATGAGATCACCGGTATTCCGGGAGAACAGGTGGACATGCAGACTTTTTTTTCAGAAATTACAGCACTGTGCAGGAACGAACAATTTCTGCACAGTGTGATGGAAAAATATCATTATGATCCGGAAGAATATCCCAATCTGAAGCGACTGGCAGGTGAGATGATCCCCTGCCTGGAGACAGAAGCGGGGTGGCAGGACAGAGAAATCAAAGAGACTTTTCCCGGGAGGGATCAGTCTTTTTTGGCTGTAGGCATTACTCTTGGAAATGGGATCGATGCACTGCAGGAAAAGTATTTGCAGAATGAATTTCTGACAGAGAGTTATATGATCGAGGTGCTGTCCAGTGAATTGTTATTAAAAAGCTACCGGGCTTATACAGAGTGGGTGGTTGTACACCGGAATCTGCATGTGGGCAGATTGCATTTTTTAGGTGGGGAGATTTCTGAGACTTCAGAATCCCCAATAAGCAGCCTGCTGCAGCTGGCGAACCTTCCCATGCTTCTGCAGGAGCTTGCATTGCCGGTTACCTGTAATGCAGCGTATTGTATGATCCCAAAGAAAAGTGTGGTATTTTATGCGGAGCTGACGAAGGATCCTTTTACCAAATGTGCCGGAATCTGTCTCGGGTGCGGCAGGAGAGACTGCCCGAATCGCATGGAGGAAAAAGAGAATTTTCCTTTGCGATTTGCGGATATGACGGACCGCCCGTTGTCCTATGGATATGCCAGGATTTTTTCCAAAAGCACAGATGAAAATGGAAGATAACGTACAAAACAGAAGTCTCTATTGTCCGAAATATTAAAATTCTGATAAGATTTCACAGGCGACTTGTAACCGGAAACAGAATATGGTATGATGCAATCACTTTCAAAGAGGAAAGATATCGTGTGTACGGTGTCTTTCCTCTTTTTATGTATACAATGAGTCAAACACGGATTTGTGCCTGCACAGGAGGCTGTATTTGACGAAGATACATCATCAAGCGTTTTTTATTCGGTGATCAAGTAAAAGATTTGAGAAGAGAGGTGGCTTATGGAGGTATTTTTAGAGGTAACGGTACAGCATAAAAAATATCATGCGGGATTTATGGAAAGAATGCGACAGCAACCGGAAGTCACATCCTGCTATCAGGTAGAGGGGGAATATGATTTCCTCGTAAAAGCGGATGTGACCTCGGAAAAGGAACTGGAAAAACTGGAGCGCGGCGTGCGTAAGATTAACGGTGTCTGCAGTGTGCAGCCGGTCTATGCCCTGCAGGAGATCATATAGTCATACCCGGAGCAGGGCATTGAAGGTCTCCTCTAAATTCAGCCTGCCGTAGCCCCATTCCCGGTTGGGGTAGTTCAGACCCTGTGTACGCACGGCACCGCGTATGAAATAACTGCGGATCTCCCGGCTTTCCGCCAGGCGGTTATTGCCTTCAATGACTGACCATTGGAAAAACTGAGCCACGGCTCCGGCAGTGATAGCGGCAGCCATGCTACTTCCCGTACGGCATCCGTCAATGGTGGAGATATTGACTCCGGGAGCGGATAAGTCCGGACGGATCTGCCCGGTGCGTCCGAAGCCTCTGCCGGATTCTGCGTAAAAACTGTTGTTTTCCGCGTTGTAAGTAGAAACGCTCAGAACCTCCGGAGCCATCGAGGGCTCCGTCAGAGTCATGTCGGGATCCGGATTGAGAAAATATACCGGAGTAGACAGAAATTCTGTGATAGGCAGCCACATGTGAAAATTACCGTTATATAAACTACCGGAAGCAGAGACATGAAAGGTCCAGATACCGGGGGTAGGATCCTGGATGCGTACAAGGATCAGTTCCTCGCCGGAATTTTCTTCCACAAGAGCAGAGTCGATAGTGACTCTGCTTTTTTCATAAATAAAGGAATAGGTCACGCTTTGCTGCAATCCCAGGCGCAGTTCAGGAATATTTTCCCCGCCGGGAGTGCGGATGCTCAGATTAAAAGCATCCGGCAGAGCACCCCAAAGCTCCAGCCAGAATCCGATACAGCCTTCGCTGACCCGGATCTCCACATTCCGGGAATCCTCCCCAGGTGTCTGAGCGCTTAGTCTTCCATGGTAATGGTGTGAGGCGTTCCCTTCATTTCCCCCGCAGACGATGGCGGCACGGCTTCTGCGGACAGCAAGAGAAGAGAGATACCGTGACAGGGAGGAATTGCCCGCGTGATCTCCCTGGTTGGTTCCCAGACCCAGACAGATGACTACCGGACGTTCGAAGAGCCGCACGAAGGATTCCGCATATTTGATGCCCAGCATAATATCATTTTCCTGATAGGCGGGAACACCCTCGGGCACCAGATAAAAGCTGCGCAGATATTGCTTACATTCCTTGAGCTTCACCACGACGATGTCGGCACCCGGTGCAGCACCGATATAAGGATTGCCTTGTCTGACGACACTGCCGGCTGCGACTCCGGCGAGGATACTGCCGTGTCCGTTTTCGTCCCTGGAGGGAACGATGGAATAAGGATCCTCGGAACGCAACGCCAGGTTAATATCCTCTCTGCGGTATTCAGAACCATATTTTAACCCATCAGGGGGCGCTCCGGTCTGAACCGTCTGATCCCAGATCGCCAGGATGCGGCTATTGCCGTTCTCGTCCAGAAACACAGGATTTTGGTAATCAATCCCGGTATCGATAAAACACAGGATCACACCCTGCCCCGTGAGACTTAGGGGCGGACGCTGTACCTGGGTGATCCCACTGGCGATCAGGTCTGCCGGATCAAAGGGAGCGACACCGGGTGGCGTCTCACCGGAGGGAGATAGCTGCATGAGCCCATAAAGCTTCGGCATATTGTGATAGGGGAAAAAATCAATCTTCGGATTGCGGATTCCCAGATTGCCCAGATACAAAATCAAAAAATCTTCTCCGATGCGTTCATAACAATTATTGTCATCTCCCAGAAATTCCGATGCGGAAAAGTCTGTGATAATGTCATAAGTGTCCTCTGACAGGATCATTTCTTTGCAGTCCATGGGCGGTGCTCCATATCATACGAAGGAGTTAGATTAACCTATGCGGAAGGTTCGTTTTTGTTGCATATTGATTGATATAATGATAAAATAAATAGAATATTATAACGAAAGAGACAGGAACGTTACATATGGAATTTATTCATAAAATTAGAGCATTGCAGATAGGAAAAAGAAAGACTTTCCGAAGAGTTTTGCTGGCGGAAATCCTGCTGATATTATTGGGAATTGTCGGTCTGTTTGGCAGAAATGAGGTGTATGAATATCCGTCCGAAGGGGTAACGGTAAATACCGGAGTCTATCAGGACAATATGACTATAGAGCATATTTCATTAAAGCCGGGTCTCTACCGGATCCAGCTGCATTATGATACGGATACCAATATGAAGAATTTCTGTATTGTTGAGGATGATACTGTGGGATACCGGATGCTCCGCAACAGCGGAGAGCACCTCTATCAGGGACTGCATGAGACGGATTATCCGTTATGGCTGCTGCAGAAGTCGGATAATATACGTGTTACTGTTACCTACGGTGGAGAAGGAAACTATATGATCTCGGGGCTTACCATTCGGGAAACCAACGGTCTGGCAGTCATTTTCCTGTTTTTGGTTGTGGTGATCTCCATTCTGGTGAATCTGTTATATACTTATGTGCAGTATGACAGAGAGTATTCGTTATCTGTTTCGCAGAAGGGAATTCATTTCGGTCTGGCGCTCCTTTTGCTGTTCAGTTCCCTGCCTCTGCTGCAGGATACCATGCTGTCCAGCGGAGATCTGGGATACCATATGCTGCGTATGATGGGAATCAAGGATGGCATTCTGGCAGGGCAGTTTCCGGTACGGATTGCACCGAAATGGCAGCAGGGCTACGGATATGCGTCTTCGATCTTTTATGGGGAGACACTTTTGTATGTGGGTGCATTGTTCCGGCTGATCGGCTTTTCCTTTATTACCAGTTATCGACTGTTTCTTTTGTTTATCAATGCACTTACCATACTGGTGGCATATTACAGCTTTCGAAAAATTTTTGAAGACCGTAACATTGGCCTTTTATGTACAGTACTTTATACTTTGTCGGTATATCGTCTCTCCAAGACATATATCTGCGGATCGCTGGGTGAGACTTTCGGAATATTATTTCTGCCACTGATCGCCTGCGGATTTTATCTTGTATTTGCACAGGATGTTACGAAGAAACAATATCATTATTCCTGGATTCCGTTGACGATAGGATTTACCGGGCTAGTGCAGTCACACCTGCTGACGGGAGAACAGGCAGGCGCTTTCACTATTCTGTTGTGTCTGATCTTGATCAAAAAGGTATTCCGCAAGGAGACGTTCTGTTCTCTGGCAAAAACAGTGATCTACAGTGTATTGCTGAGTGCCTGGTTCCTAGTGCCTTTTGCTGATTATATGCTGCGGGGCGATTTTGTGATTCAGCATGTCTCTGGCAGAGTGATCCAGTATAGGGGACTGTATCTGACCAACCTATTATTTACTTTTTTCCGGAACGGCTACAATGTGTTCTATTCTGACAACGGAATGGCAGATAGTCAGCCCATGGGAATGGGAATCGCACTGACTGTGGCACTGTTACTTTGGGCGGGAATGCTCTTTTTCCGCAAAACCACGCACCTGCGCAGGGAAGAAAAGACGTTGGGCAAGATTGCCGGAGGTTTTGCCGTTCTGGCTATGTGGATGTGTCTGTCAATCTTTCCATGGGATAAGATTCATAGCCTGAACGATATTACCGCAACGCTGGTGTCAAGTATTCAATTTCCCAACCGTTTTCTGACCATTGCAACACTGTGTGCAGTACTGGTGGCAGGTGTTGTGGCCAAAGAGATCAAGGGACAGTATGAGACGCATGGATTGCAGTTCTATTTTGCCGGAATGATGGTACTGACTCTGTGCAGCAGTATTTACCTGATGGATGATATGCTTCAGACGGCTGACGATTACCGGATCTACGGAGAGGAAGGAATGGGAAGCGGCTATATTGCCGGAGCGGAATACCTGCCCTACGGAGCGGATGCCTCCCTGTTCTGGCCCCATGATCCTTATGCCGCAGAAACAGTGAATATTACGGACTATCATAAGGATGGAATAAAGATAGACATGCATTGTGAGAACCGGGGTGATAAGACGGAAACGGTGGAATTACCGCTTCTGTATTATTATGGCTACCGGGCATACGACAAGACTACCGGCCAGGAACTGACGATCACCACCAGTGATAATTATGCGGTGTGTGTGGAAGTTCCGGTAGGCTATGACGGAACGGTTCAGGTGACATTCAGAAGCCCCTGGTACTGGAGAGTGGCAGAGGCTGTGAGCTGGCTCAGCCTGCTGGGGCTGATCGCAGGGGTGACACTGGAGAAGAGACGGGAGAGGAAAGCTTCATGAAAATAACAGAAAAATTAAAATTCAAGGGAAATGGTATTTTCTGGTGCCTGGCCGGTATTTTTCTGACAGGAGCACTCCCGCTGCTTACAAATTATTGTCTGAATTCCTCGGAGGTTCCTTACCAGCTGGTTCGTATTGAAAATATGAAAGACTATTTGTCAGCGGGAATTTTTCAGATGGCAATGCCGGTAAACTGGCAGTATGAGCATGGTACGGCAGGTTTGGACGGAAATCTGTTCTGGCTGCTGCCGGTGCTTCTGCGAATGACAGGAGCTGCACTGGAAAGTGTTTACCGGATGTTTCTGATATGTATTTATGCCGTGACAGTGTGCTTTTCCTACAAGACACTGGAAGAAGGATTTCAAAATAAAAAAACAGCGGTGATCGGTACGGCACTGTATTGCTGGGCACCGTGGTATCTGGATGCCTTGTATGGAAGAGCCGCCATTGGGGAAGCGTTAGGCTACGCTTTCCTGCCGGTGTTATTACTGTTTCTGGTGAGGGCAGTCGGGCGGAAAAAAGGAAAACTGCCGCAATGGCTTCTTCTGGCCATAGCGATTTCCTTGCTGTTACAGTCTTCTTTTGCGGTTCTGGAAGTGGGAATGCTTCTGTTAGTGTTCTGCTGCGTATATTATCGTAGACAATTGCTGGAAAATGACGGCTGGCTGACATTGGGAAAGGCAGTAGCGGCAACACTGTTGTGCAATTTGTGGTATCTGCTGCCGATGCTAAGATATCTTGTGGCATATCGTGATGTGGCAAGATATGTGGGAAGCCGTCCATTTCAGGAAAAGGGAGCTTTTCTTCTGCATTATCTGATCTTCTTTTTCCAGGGAGGTGCCACCTATGATTATAAGAGCAATGGGTTTCAGGGAACGGCTGCCATTGGTGTCGGTCCGGCACTTACGGGACTCTTCTTTTTCCTGCTGTGGCTGAAATTCAGTGGGGCGCTGCAGAAGAAAAACAGTAAAGAAGACAGCACTGCGGGATTGTTCTGGTGCGGAATGCTGGGAATACTTCTCAGTCTTGGCAGCTTTCCCTGGGATCTGCTCCGGCAGAATGCCGTGTTCCAGGTGCTGACCTTCAGTATGCAGTCTCCTGCGATCTTTATGATCCCGGCAATCTGCGGACTGACATTTATAGGATGCGGTCTCCTGAACGCTTACCGGGAGGGAAAATCCGCAACAGAAGCCACCATCCTGGAGACAGCGGTACTTGCGGCAGCTTTTGTGTCGACACAATTTCTGACCAATAAATTGCTGTTAGGCAGAGCACCTTTGTGGATCCGCCAGAAGGAAAATCTGCCGGATGTGGTTCTGATCGAAGCACCGCAGTTTCAGATGAGTGCCGCAGCCGGTGCAGCACAACTGGTAGCAGTGGCGCTCAGCGCTCTTGGCATAGTTGGGATCGTTATATACTGTATACTCACACAGAAGAAAAATCCGGACCGGAAAGTACAAAAGGAGGCAGCGTAGGAAATGGATATGTGGAAGAAATCTGAAATCCTGAAAAACAAAAAATTCCGTATTCTGTTGCTTCTGGAAGTTCTGTTACTGCTGGTGCCTGTGATCGGAATTCTGTGCGGCAATAAAACAATCAGCACTCTGGCAGATGCACAGGTGACAACGGAAGAGGGTGTCATCCGGGAAGCAAAAGGTTATTCCGTGGACGGCAGCAGCAATATCAGCGGTCCCTGGCTGGAAATGAGCGGTTTTTCCATGGCACCCGGTACTTATTGCTATTATGTGACGTATGACACGGATGACAACGGCGTAAATAAGATTAACATTACAAGTGATGGAGAAATCTACAGAGAATTGCTGGAAAACGAGCTTTCCCTGTATTCCGGGAGAACAGAAAGCTCCTGTGAGATCTATGTGACAAGCCGTCTGAAAGCGGATGAAGTAAACATCCACGCAGACTACTACGGAACCGGAAAGCTTACTATTAAGGATATCCGGCTGGTGAAAACCACTGCGTCCTACAGAATGCTGCTTGTGATGTTCCTCCTGGGATTTTTGCTGCTGGATTCGCTGATCATGTTGTATGTGTATATGGGGAAATATCCTCTTGCGCTGGAGAAGAAACTGGTATACTTCGGAATTCCCGCATTGGCGGTCCTGGCTTCCCTACCGGTATTTGTGGATTATATTATGGTGGGAGCCGATTTGGGATTTCACCTGCTTCGTATTGAATTCCTGGCGCAGAGCCTGGCACAGGGAATCTTTCCTGCGAGAGTAGAGCCCATGTGGCTGTATGGGCATGGCTATGCCAACTCACTGTTTTACTGCGATACATTTCTGGTAATTCCGGCAATACTTCGGCTGATCGGTTTCCCCATGAGTGTTTCCTACGATGGATATATCTTTCTGGTCAATCTGGCTACGGCGGTCATAGCGTATATCTGCTTTTGCGGAATTTTCCGTAACCGTGTGACCGGAATGTTCGGAAGTATGTTGTATACGTTGGCACCGTATCGCGTATACAATATTTATAACCGGAGTGCGGTAGGTGAGTACACAGCAATGATCTTCCTGCCGTTGCTGTGCTATGGTTTTTATCGGATCTTCACGGAAGATATGGAGAAAAAGGAGTACCGCCATTCCTGGCTGCTGCCGGTATTGGGCTTTTCCGGTATTATCCAGAGCCATGTATTAAGCTGTGAGATTGCGGGTGTGTTTACCATCCTTTTGTGCTTATTATGTATCCGAAAAGTATTCCGCAAAAGAACTTTCCTGGAACTGGTAAAGGTGGTTGTGGGAACGGTGCTGGCAAATATCTGGTTCCTGCTTCCGATGTTAGATATGATGCTGGCGGATCAATACCGTTATTCCAATAACAGCGGCGTATACATTCAGGATCGGGGAATTTTTGGGGCACAGATATTTTTCACCATGCAGAATGCCGGAAGCAATTCCAGATTTCAGGAGCTGGGAATGGTGGACACAGAGCCTATTTATATAGGTGTTGCCGTATTACTGGGAGTGATTGTGTATTTTGCTATCCGTAACAGGGAAAAGGAACAGGATCCGGCACATGATAAGGCAGCCAAGGTTGCATTTATTCTGGGATGTGTGGCAATTGCGGTAAGTACTTACTATTTCCCCTGGAATGCGCTGAAGGAAGCCAATTCCTTGCTAGAGCTTCTGACTACGATGATCCAGTTTCCTACTAGATTGACGACCATCGCAGCAATTGCCATGACTCTGGTGGCCTGCACGGCGGGACACTGGATGCTCCGGTGGAAGGATAAGGTGGCAAAGACCATATTCCTGGTGGCAGTCTGCGGCGGCTGTATCTTTTTCTCCATGTATCAGACTAACGATCTGCTGCAGACGAAAGATCAGCCGTTGAGATTGAATTCTATGGCATCCATGGGACATTCCGGCATTCTGGGAGCGGAGTACCTGCCTTTGGATGTGGAGTGGAATTTTTATTACCATGATGCATGGCCGTCGGACGGAGTGACAGTGGAAGCTTTTGAGAAGGAAAATCTGAACACGCTGACTACGGTGACGACTGTTGCGGGTCCCGGAGAGTATTATATCGATCTGCCGATGCTTTTGTACAAAGGGTATCATGCCAAGGATATGACAACGGGGAAAAAATTCCCGGTGACTGTAGGTGAGAATGGTCATGTCCGGGCAATCCTGCCGGCGGGCTATCAGGGAACTGTCAAAGTGTGGTATTCCGGCATGTGGTATTGGCGTGTGGCGGAAGGAGTCAGTCTGCTGTTCTGGGTGGCTGTGACCGCCTATGAAATCATCTCGCATAAGAAACAGCGGGAAAGGGAATAGCTGCCAAACTGATTTTTTGTTGAAAACAGAAAATGGAATATAGAAAAAGAAGCAGAAAAAGAGGATGCGGGTATGCCCCGGAGAACGTTTGCATAAAGTAGTAGCGAATAGTTCTGAGAGGAGATACCACATGAAACGTTTTTTCACGGAACACGAAAAAACACTTTGGCTCCTGCTTCTTTTTGCATGTATGTTTTTTCTGGGAAGAGGGATTGGAGCCATTGTATACGGACTGCATATGCAACAGGAAATGAGCCCCCGGGAAACAGTGGGAAGTGCATTGGAGAATACGCAGGAGGTACTTTCAGCAGAGAACTGGGGACTGGGATTCGGAACGGAAGGAACGCAGCCCACCGGCACGGCGTCTGCGGAAGAACTAAAAGAGTACAATGCTTATTATGTGGGAGATGCGGAGGAGAAAAAGATCTATCTCACTTTTGATTGTGGTTATGAGAACGGTAATAGCTCTGCTATATTGGATGCATTGAAAAAGCATGATGCACCGGCGACTTTTTTTGTGGTAGGACATTTTCTGGAGTCGGCGCCGGAGATGGTGAAACGCATGGTGGAGGACGGACATACCGTGGGAAACCATACCTATCATCATTATGATATGTCGAAAATTTCTGATCCGGCGGTTTTCCGGAAAGAGATGGATGACGTGAGAACTCTTTTTCAGGAGACCACCGGTACGGAGATGGCGATGTACTACCGGCCGCCCCAGGGAAAATACAGTGAGACGAATCTGCAGATGGCAAAGGATCTGGGGTATGCCACTTTTTTCTGGAGCCTGGCTTATGTGGACTGGAACGTGGATGCCCAGCCCAGCCACGAGGAAGCTTTTTCCAAACTGACAGGCAGGATTCACCCCGGAGCGGTGGTGCTGTTACATAATACCTCGAAGACCAATGGGGAGATTCTGGATGAACTGCTCACAAAATGGGAAGAAATGGGTTATACCTTCGGAAAATTGGAAGAACTGGTGCAGTAGGGTTTGACTTCCCCTGCACCATACCCTATAATAGAGGACAGAAAAATATACTGGAGGACAACCATGGAAAAAGAACTGGTAGTTGTCATTGATTTTGGCGGACAGTACAATCAGCTGGTCGCCAGAAGAGTCAGAGAATGCAATGTATATTGCGAGATCTACTCTTACAAGACAGACTTGAATAAGATAAAAGCGATGAATCCCAAGGGAATCATCCTGACCGGCGGCCCCGCAAGCTGCTATGAACCCGGTGCAGCTACCTGCTCCGAGGATCTGTTTCACTTAGGAGTTCCCGTGTTGGGACTCTGCTACGGCGCACAGCTGATGACCCATGTGCTGGGTGGTAAGGTAGAGCGTGCAGCCGTTCGGGAATACGGTAAGACTGAGGTGAAGGTAGACCGCAGTTCCAAGCTGTTTTCCGATGTATCCGAGAATACGATCTGCTGGATGAGCCATTTCGACTATATCTCCAAGCTGGCTCCCGGCTTCCGTGCCGTGGCCACCACCGCCAACTGCCCCGTGGCAGCAGCAGAGTGTGTAGAGCGTGGACTGTATGCAATCCAGTTCCATCCGGAAGTACTCCACACGGTGGAAGGCTCCAAGATGCTGTATAATTTCGTACGTAATATCTGCGGATGCTGCGGTGACTGGAAGATGGATTCCTTCGTGGAAGAGTCTATTAAGGCAATTCGTGAGAAGGTTGGTAATGGTAAAGTCCTCTGTGCATTGTCCGGTGGTGTGGATTCCTCCGTGGCAGCAGTACTGTTATCCAAGGCAGTCGGCGAGCAGTTGACCTGTGTCTTTGTAGATCACGGCCTGCTCCGTAAGAACGAGGGCGACGAGGTAGAAGCAGTCTTCGGTCCCAACGGTAATTATGACCTGCACTTTATCCGTGTGAATGCGCAGGAGCGTTTCTACAGCAAGCTGGCAGGTGTATCCGAGCCGGAGCATAAGAGAAAGATCATCGGCGAAGAGTTCATCCGTGTATTCGAGGAAGAGGCGAAGAAGATCGGTGCCGTAGATTTCCTGGTACAGGGAACCATCTATCCCGATGTGGTAGAGAGCGGACTGGGCGGTGAATCCGCAGTGATCAAGTCCCACCACAACGTAGGCGGCCTGCCCGACTATGTAGATTTCAAGGAGATCATCGAGCCTCTGCGCAACCTGTTCAAGGATGAGGTCCGCAAGGTAGGACTGGAGCTTGGCATTCCGGAGCATCTGGTATTCCGTCAGCCGTTCCCCGGTCCCGGACTGGGTATCCGTATCATCGGCGAAGTGACCGCTGAGAAGGTCAAGATCGTACAGGATGCAGATGCCATCTACCGCGAGGAAATCGCTAACGCAGGTCTGGACCGCGAGATCAACCAGTACTTCGCAGCCCTGACCAATATGAGATCCGTAGGCGTTATGGGTGATGAGAGAACCTATGATTACGCCATCGCACTGAGAGCCGTGAAGACCATCGACTTCATGACCGCAGAGAGTGCACAGATCCCTTATGAAGTATTACAGAAGGTGACCAGTAGGATCATCAATGAGGTGAGCCATGTGAATCGGGTAATGTATGATATTACCAGTAAGCCGCCCGGAACGATTGAGTTTGAGTAGTAAACAGAGCTTCATAAATGGCGTAAATAAGCCATTTATGGGGCTTTTTCTTTTATCGTGATACCTATATGATACCTGTTTTGATAGTACCACAGATATTAATAAGTACTAAACAGAAGTGTCATAGGTATTTTCTATTATCACATTTCTTTTTATTTTCAAAAATTATCCCAATTATATGAAGCACCAAAAACTGGTGCAAATTAGTGAAAATACACCAGTGGTGTCACTTCCGTAATTTGTGGGGTGGTTATAGAATTAATTGCACAGAAAGTTTTTAACACACAATGTGCCAGTATTGCCACAATGTTACCTGATGACGCCGACAGTGTTTGTAGAGACATATTTATTGGTTTAAGTATGGATTAATTGTACTTAAAGATAAAAAAGTCCGTCAGAGAATATGTTTTGACGAAAAAAGTCCATGAGAGAATATTTTACAAATTAGTGATTTGATTTACCATTATAACTGCAAACGATATCATGTCTGGTTACTTAAAAATATAAAAAATCTGCTTTGAGGTGGAAAAACTCTGCTGATAAGGGATAAAGTAGTGAAAATTTATTTGTTGAAAATTTTGGTAATTATAAATTGATTTATTTGTCACATAATGCATGTTTCAAGTGTCTAATAGACAGAAACAAAGAACTTGATATGAATTATATTTTAGTGCTTATCAAGTTTGGAAAGGAGAGGGCGATGAGTCTTATTGAAGATGCTAAAAAAAAGAATCCGGATGCGTTTGAACAGCTTATACAGCCACAATTACAAAGAATGTATCGTGTTGCAATTTCTATGCTGCATAATGAAGAAGATGCTGCAGATGCAATACAGGAAACGGTTCTTAAATGCTGGCAAAAAATTGGACAACTGAAAAGTGAAGAGTATTTTGGAACGTGGCTCACTAGAATACTAATAAATCAATGCAAAGATATTTTGAAAGAAAGAAAAAAGGTTGTTCCACTTGAAGAGTTTCCGGAACTTATACATGAGGATCATTACTTTACCAATGAATGGAGAAAAATATTAAGTAATTTAAATGGAAAGTACCAGATTGTTATGGAACTGTATTATGTGGATGGGTTTTCTACAAAAGAAATTGCAAGGATGCTACATATAACAGAAGTGAATGTCCGTAGTAGAATGGTCAGAGGGCGGAAGCAACTGGAACAGATTCTTACGGTAAGAGCAATGGATTAGTTGGAGGTTTGTTTATGAAAATAGATGAATACAAAAAAATTAGTGATAATGTGCAGGTGCCTGATGTTGTATGGGAAGGATATCAGAATGCTATTAAACAAATTAAAATGGAAAAAGAAACAGATAAAAATATTGTGAAAATTTCTAAATGGAAAAATGTGAATGCTCTTGCTAAAATTGCAGTTGTATTCGGGGCAGTTGTATTGTTATCGGGTGGTACTTTTTTATCTGTAAAAGCCTATATAAGTCATTTAGAAAAAATAAGAAACATGGAAGCTGAAGAAGTTATTGATTTGTATGAGAATATCTTCCAGTATGATAGTAAATATATGTCCAGATCTATGTCTGCAGATGAGGAGAGACGTTTTAGCGAATTATATGATTTGTATTGTAGAGATATGGCAGAGCCGGAGGGAGAAGTTGCTGTTATTTCTTCAAAAGATGAATACAATGGAGGGGGAATTGCGTTTTCTAAAGAAGAGGGTATCTTAAACCTTCCTATGCAGGAAATGACGGACGAAGAAATCCTTCAGCTTGTGGTATTTAATCTGCTGGGACGATATGTTGATTATGAGGCATATGTGAAAGCGAGCAACCCTTTGTACTATTTGAATGCTTTAGAACAAATGACCATGCAGGAGGTTGATGAATTATACATAAATTATAGTTCTGCCAATACGGAGACTAGCTTTTACAATAGAGAGTTATCCTTTGATGAATTGGGAAGAAGAAAAGTTCTGAAAATGCTTTATAAAAGCGGAGAAAAGCAGCCGGAGAACACAATGCCTATCATTCAAAAGGAGAGTGAATATAGTGGGGAAGATATAGCGTTTTGTGTTAATAATTGTACTTTTTATTTTCCGAATGATGAATTGAGCGATGAACAGCTTTTAGAACTAATTGATTTTCAAATAAAAGTTGATTATTGTAGACAAAGAATAGAGGATGAGATAGAGCGTGGGATAAGAAGTGATTGGCCTTATATAGAATATGTGGAAAGAGAAAGAATTATAACCTTGGATTCCGATGTAAAAGTAGATGATGAAATCTTATCCCAGCAATGGTTAAAAGCTTATGAGGATATTTTGAGGGAGTATTATAGAGAAAATAGTACCTATTATGAAAATCCCGAACGTTACTATGCAAATGTGTGTTTTATATATCTGAATGATGATGAAATTCCAGAAATGTTATTTAGTCACGGATGTACTGATTTGGATTATGATGATAGATGTAATTTGCGAAATTACTTATACACTTATAAAAATGGAGAAGCGGTACTTCTGACGCCGGGTGCAGAAACGATAGATGATTTCTACGGATATAATAAACCTTTCAGCTATGTAGAACGAAAGGGTATGGTTTATTGCGATTATTATTATATATATGATTTTACAACATATAATAGCGAGACAGATATGATTGATAATGTAAATGATCACATGTCTAAAATGGATGTATGGGATTTGGATACCTTGACCTGTACCTCGTCGAATGCTAATATTGAAATGTTACATGCTATTTATAATTATGTTGAGGAAGAGTATGCAGACGCCACATTTAATGTTGAGTATTATGTCAATGTTTCGGATATTATACGAGATGAAAACACAGGTTATGTAAAAGAGATTATTGGAGAAAAGGTGGACCGCCATACTTATGAGAAAAGTGAGGCGAGTCTCTGGAGTGGAGAGCAGATTACGACTCTTTCTATTAGTGATTATGATAAGATATACGCTGATGACAATCTGTTAGAGGCACTTGCGCAATGCTACTTGAAAAATAGAATGTGATTTTTCGGGAGAAATTACTATGAATAAAAATCAAGTAGAAAAAGTGATTTGGTGGGCATATATTATTCTACTATTTGCGATTGTTGTTAAATTTAAAGGATCTTTTGCTGAATTGAGGGATAGAATTACCTCATATTCATCGCAGGAAGCGGTAGTATTTAATGTCATTCCCTTTCGGATTTGGAAATAAATATCACAAAACGATTGGTGAAAAAGCAACAGGAAGAAATCATTTTAACATTTACAGAATTTGAAATTTTATTGTTGTTGGCTCAAAATGCTGGGATAGTATTCAGCAAAGAACAGATATATGATGGTGTTTGGAAAGAACCATATTTCGGCGATTACAACATTGTTATGAGCCATATTCGTAACATACGGGCAAAGATAGAAGATAACCCAAGTAAGCCAGTTTACATTCAAACGGTCTGGGGAGTTGGTTATCGATTTAATCAGACACTGCAAATAAGGGAAACGCTGTAAAAAACTTCGTTGATTTTTACAGCGTTTTGGCTATAATAAAAGATAGAATATAGTATTGATTTTGAAAGGATGGTAAGAGTGAAAAATAAAGTAGATTTTTGGGCGCACTTATATAAGGGTTCATAAAACCCTGTTTTTACAAGTATAGAAAGCAGAAAAAATGTTAGTTATCGTTGCGTTTCACTAACTTAGAGCTGTCGTAACCAAGGCTTTCAAGGTAAGCAAACACATTGTTCTCATTCAAGACGACACTCTCTACATGATTCTGAGGGTCCATCAATTCCTCATAGTCAGTAGGGGTAAAGGGCTTCTTTTCTGAAACCATGTGGTAAATAC
>CEAH01040305.1_pt1 | contig 47880 bp, 48 predicted proteins | sample 557571 | NCBI WGS metagenome assembly CEAH01 (sample SAMEA3182092, study PRJEB8094) | gut metagenome | biome: human; feature: gut; material: Stool; isolation source: human stools | place: Canada | collected 2013-11-25
AAAGATCGCCTCCTACGGCGGCATCGACCTCTTTCTGGGCGGCATCGGCGTGGACGGCCATATCGCGTTCAATGAGCCGTATACCAGCCTCGCCTCCCGCACCGGCGTGCGGGATCTCACAACGGATACCCGCATCGTAAACAGCCGCTTCTTCGGCAATGACCCGGAAAAGGTCCCCGCCCAGGCCCTGTCTGTGGGCGTCGGCACGGTGACTGATTCCAAAGAGGTCCTGATCCTCATCAACGGGCACAATAAGGCCCGGGCGCTGGCGGCGACTGTGGAGGGCGGCGTAAGCCAGAAGTGGACCTGCTCCGCCCTTCAGATGCACAACGGCGCCATCATCGCCTGCGATGAGGCGGCCTGCGGCGAGCTGACCGTGGATACCTACAAGTATTTTCTGGACATCGAAAAGAATCAGCGGCTCTGAGGGCGGACCGTATCCGCCAGCCACCGCTAAAAAACAACGGCAGAGGACGTATGTCCTCTGCCGTTTCTTGTATAGTACAATTCCTTTACACATCAGACCATCAAACGGGAAGGGAAGTCCACGCCTCCATTACCGCCCACAGCACTTCTTGAACTTCTTTCCGCTGCCGCAGGGACACGGATCGTTCCGGCCGATCTTCTTTCTGCCGGTCCCGTCCGCTGTCGGCGCGTCCCGGTAATAGAGCGCGGCCAGCTCGTTGGGCGTGTGGCCCTTGTTGGCCCAGAGCCGGGTGTTGTTTTTGACGGACCTCATTACCTTCACGAAGGCTTCGACGGCGCTGCCGTCAAGCTCCATGTCATAATCGCTCAGAATATCGTAGATCTGCTCCATACCGGCCTCAATAACGCAGGCGTACTGGATCTCCCCGGCGATCTCCTCCGCGTCCCGGCGGGGCTGATGTCCCTCGTTCATCAAAAAGGCGGTCAGGGCATCCATCTGCGGTGTGCGCTCATAGTAGCTCCAGTCGGCATAGCGCAGCAGTGCGTCCTTTTCCGGAATATACCGGGGCTTTCCTCCGCATTGGCGCATCAGATCCCGCACATCCTCAAAGTCATTCTCCTCGAACTCTCCGCAGACGATATACTCCTCCCAGAAGCAGTAGGGCGCGCCCACGGCCACATGGCGGAGCAAAGCCGGGAACAGTTCCTCCTCTGAGGTGGGCTGACTGTTCTGACGGTTGAAGATGTCCACAAGATCCAACTGGCTGATAGCGCCGTACAGATGGACCGCGGCCATGGCATAGCTGTCCAGCAGGTCATAGCGCGCCTTTCTCTCCGTGTAGCCTTCCCGTTCCAGCTGATGAAACACCTCGCTGATCTCAGCGGGGACGGTCACGATCAGATCCTTCTGAGAATCGTCACAGACAAGATAGCCCAGATCCTCCAGCAGACCGCACTGCTCGGGCAGGGCCTTTTTCACCTTCACCGGCTCCCGGCTTTTTGCCGCCCGCCTGAACAGCAGGAAGGCCGGCTGGTCGATGATGTAAAGAAGCTCCTCCATGCGCCCCGGCTCCCGGAGGGCGGCGCTCACCGCCTGCACCAGCGCGGGCTTGTTCATTTTGGAGTAGCCCTTGACATAGTAATTCTTGGCCAGTTCCTTCAGCTTTGCCGCGCTTGCTTCCGCCAGCACCGCTTCAATAGTGGGCTTTCCCGCTTCACTCAGTACCATAGTTCTCTCCCTTTTCTGAACACCGCTTGCCATTCCGCCCCGTGGAGGCCGATGCGCCGCATGATATAATATATCGGCAGATCAAGGTCTCATACAGGGGTGCAGCCCCTAGTGCAGTGGATATAGGCCACAATCCCATTAATCAATAATAAAACAAAAACAGGTCTATCAATCGATAGACCTGTTGTTTGTTAGGACACCAATTGCCTAAGAGTGACGCCAACACATGACGCTTACCTCGAATATGGCACTTACTTAGGACTTACTTTTGGCATCTTTACTATAGCATATGCGGGCCCGAATGTCAATATTCTGAAAAAAATTTACAAAAGCTGCAATGGAAATTCAAAAATGCCCTTGACAACACCACTGGCTTTCAGTGCATCAAATTCTGCTGTATAGCCACCATTAATTAAATGAGAATAGTATGTGTTCGCAAAAACATCGGCAATTTGAATCTGGCGAACATTTGCAGAATTACAGTATTCAACAGTGAATGGTCCCACACAATGACCGCCGAGAACCAACTCGGTGTTCAGATAGTCGCATAAAAAGTGTTTTGTTTCAGTCTTTTCGTTACGCTCGTCAAGGTGGAGATTACACACTTGGTCAGGCAATATTCTTTGTTTTATGTAATATTGGACAGCAAGACGTAATGTGTAATTAAATGCCCTTGCAGTATTTTTACAAAACCCAGATGTCAACTTTTTATTTGCGATCTTGATATAATAAACCTCTATGTCATCAGGCCGATTAAAATATGTGAGAAATTTCTTTTTTAAATTACCTGAAAACACATTACCTTTGAGTTCTCGGAATTTTCCATCAACAAACATCTGGTTGCCTTTGCGTCTCACCTGCCCCGTTTTGGAATTGACCTTTGGCTTGTCGGCTTTTCTAAGTTCTGTCAGATTCGCGGCAACAAATCGCTTATGTGCTTTTTTCAGCTCTTTTCCATTTTTGGAGTATATCAATGCGACCACAAAATAGTCACAGTAATTTTTGGGGGTACTATTCAGCGAACCAGATTCATCAATAAAAATGTCCATTGGGTATAACCTCGGATAATATGATAAATAATTATAACACATTACCCGAAAAAAGGAAATAGGGAAGAACATGGTAGAATACTCAAAAGTATACTAATGGTTTATACCGGCCAAGGCAGAGACCTGCTCCCAGTTGCCTTATCCATAAGGCCTAGCTGCATATGAACAGCCACCATCTCAATGAGCGCATGCTTATTGAGATGGTACTGCCCCTACACACTTTCGGAGATACCCGCCTCTTGCGGTTGTGCCGGTGATTTTCTTTTATCTCCCGTTCAGTGTCTCAACGATCTCCGTCCGCTGTTCCTCCGTCAAACGGGGATAGTCCTTCAAAACCTCGGATAAGTCCTCGCCCCGCTCCACTCTCCGCCGCGCCACGCGGCACACCAGCGCCACAGCCGTACTCATTCGCCCTCACCTCCGAACATCAGTGCCGCCACCAGTTCTTCCAGTTCCTCCAGACGGGTCTCTTGTGTAGGATGCGCCGCGCGGTAATCCGCCCGCAGAGTTTCCGAGCAGTCCGCCTTGCCGGACAGCTCGTAGCCCTCCGCCAGCGGCGCATACGCCGTCCCATCCGCCGCCAGGATACTGTCCGCCGTGTAGCTCTGCGCGTTTTCGACGGTCAGTACAGGCTGATCCGTTCCGATTTTATAGAAATGCAACGTCATTTCCTTCACCTCAAATGAATTTTCCGCCCTTAATGATCGCGCTCATTTCGTCCCTTACGTTATAATTTCCGCCCAATGTATCCGGGACATGATCTCCCAACAGCACAAGCCCGCCCAGAATGTGACGGGCCCCGACGTAATTGTTGCTGTAATCCGTTGCGGGATTAGTTCCATAAATTTCAACACGGCCGCCCCAACTGGTAGTAACCACGCTTTCCAGATCGTGGAACGCGCAGCTTGCCAGCACAGCAGAAGAATTGTAAAAAACTCCCACGCCTCTTCCGTTCTGGGCGTGACCGTTAAAGGAGCACCCGTCCGCATATACCGCACTTCGTTCGCAAAGGATACAGCATCTGTATGGACTCGCCGTTTCGTCCAACTCCCATTTCACCGTTTTCATCTGTACCGGAATGCTGCAATTTGTGATCCGAAAGCCTTTTGTAAACACGCAGTCTCCCAAATTGTCCGCACGGAACGTAAAGCTGCCGCAGCCATAGAAATCCTTCACATAAACAATGTCCGAATTCGTTCCGCTGAGGGTGATGATATGATGCTCCGTCAGCAGGCGGGGAAGGGCATCGAGATAGGCCTGCAGTTCTGCTGCGGGTATGGTAACGGCACAGGATGACGCACCGGTAGTCAGCACCATCTTCCGCACAGGCGCGCAGTCGCTTTCGGTAATAAGACCGGCAGGGGAGCAGAGCACCGCTGCGCCGCCGTCCTCGCTGACGGTCTGCCGCAGATAAAACCGCAGCACCGTGTCGCTTCCGGCCTGAATGGTCACAGGCTCGTCCAGCCGGTAGACGCAGTAGAGAATTTCCCCCTCATCGGGATCCTCCGCATAGACGCCAAGCTCCGTCAGCGTGTATGAGTCTTCCAGCTCCATGGTAGCCAGTGTCACGGGCAGAACGGCAGTGTTCCCGACACAGCGGGCCTCGCCCACCGCCAGCGTCTGCCGGATCTCCGACAGCGCCGCGGCGTTGGGAATGTCCGTGGTATACCCGCTGCCGCCCACCACGCGGATCACCCGCAGGCAGGCACCCGCAGCGGTTTTCGCCGTCAGCGCAAGGCCCTTGTTCGTATATGTTCCCTGAATATTCATAACCCGTCTCCTATCTCAGCCGCCGGATGCCCCGTCTGGGACGCTGGGGCAGGGGAGCCGTCACCACCGGCGCGGAAGCGGGCAGACGGCTCTTCACGTCCTCCGCCAGAGACGCCTGATACGCCGCGCGGAATTCCTCTGTCCGGCGATCCGTGTCGCCGTCGTCGCCGCCCGCCAGCAACGGTGCGAAGGACTGGGGCACGCCGCCCCGCTCCAAGGCGGCTCTGGCCCGCTCCACCTGCTCCCGGCGGAGCTTTTCCGCCCGCAGAGTTTCCAGTTCCTGCTTTTCTTCTTCGTTCATACGTTACTCCTCCGTCTCCATGGTTTCCTCGGCCTTGCGCCGCAGTTCCTCCTCCGCGTCCTTCACCCACGGCAGCTGTTTCAGAATGGTGCGCTTGGACAGCAGGGGAGAGAGGGACAGCAGCGTGCTCGCCAGCGCCGTGTGATCCTGCGGCAGATTCTTGTAAAACGTGACCTGCCCCTGTTCCAGCGCCACCGGCGTCCCCAGCAGGGCAAAGCCGCCGGAAAGAGCCGTCAGCAGCCGGTGCAGGCCGTCCATAAAGCTGCGCTCCTTGGCAAGGCGCACCTGCTCGATACCCCACAGCTTATACTGCATCGCCACGCCGGAGGCGTTCCCGGCGAAACGCTCGTCGGAGAGATCCGGCGTCATGCTCAGTTCCAGAATGCTGCGGCGCAGATTGCTCTCCAATTGGGCGAGGGCCTCGTGGTTCAGATTCTTCACCACGAATTCCGCACGGCCGCCCTCCGCCAGAGAGAGGATGCGGGTGCGGTTGGCCTCGTCGATGTCGCCCTGGGTCGTTCCCTGCATCCCGTACAGGGCGAGGAAGGCGTTGGCCACCGACTGCATATCGTCCATGGCCCCGGAGAGCAGCAGGTTGTACGCGTCCATCAGACCCGTCACCATCTCGAAATCGCCGCAGGTCTGGCAGTTGTTGTTGAAGGGTACCAGTGCCAGATGCCCCGGCAGATTTTCCTCCGGCGCGCCCAAAGCCACCCACTGACCGTCCCATGTGAAGGGCGTGACCCGCTCCTCCTCGTAGAGCATCCCGCATACGGAATCGTCCGGGCGCTTGAACAGCCGGACGGCGGCGCGGAGCGGCTCACCGGCCTCGCCGCCGCGGATGCCGAAGCAGGTGAGGGGGTCGCACCGGCATACCCGCACGCCGGACTGCTCCAGCCACACCAGCGCAAAGCCCTCGCCGCACACGCTCATGTCCCGGCCGATGTCAAAGAGCAGGTGATCCATGGGCAGATTGGCATAAATTCGCCCCTCCTCCGGGCGCTCATAGGAAAGGGTAGGGGGCACGCCGAGGAAATACCCGGTCTGCACCTCCGTGATGTAGCGGGGGAAGGGGACCCGCAGCAGATTGTTGGGCCGTCCCCGGACGGCCTCGCCCTTGGGCACGGGCTGTTGACCCTCGTAGTAGTCCCACAGCCGCTCCCTGTGGGGACGGACTCGATACAAAAAGTCCGACACCGCCCCGGTCAGAGCTTCCTCCGTCAGCGCCCCGGCGCAAATGTAGTCCTGTTTCAAATACGCAAACCTCCTCGATCGCAAAAGCCGGCCGGAATGTTCCGCCGCGCACCCGTTTCACCGCGATCAGGCGGCAGCCTTGGCCCCGCCCTGTATGACTTTCTTCGGTGACGGCCTGTGCGCGGCCCGGTGAGCAGACAGTCTCGGATACCCATAGGTATCGCTATGACCCCGGCGGCAATGCCCGACGGCCCGCCGTCCCGGAAAGTCCTCTCTGTTCCGTACTGTCGCCTCTTCCGGCCCTATACTTCTATTGTAAGGTCCCTCGCCGCCCTACACGCCGGAACCGGTTCCGAAAAACACTTCCGCTCTCCACCATGCCGTACTTGGGCGTTCCCCGGCTATCCGGGTGACACGCCGAGCCCGTAAAATCCCCAACTCATCCCCAACAGGCATCACTTCCGCATTTTGCCATAGATATGACAGAATCTTGAGTTTTCCCGCATTATCTCCTATAATCATTCTATGGTGAGCCCTTGTGTCACCAAGGCATTTGTGTGGGTGTATTCCCATGAGGCTATTTTTTATTCCATTCGTCATCCATTGAAATACAAGGAGAAAGACAATGATTAGAACGAGTTCTTTGACACAATAAAATTCAGGGGAGTAAATAACACGAATCCTGATGAAATCAAGATCATATTTGAAAAGCACGGAAAAGAAATTCCTGTTGACAGTTTAAGTACTGGCGAAAAGCAAATCGTATTTCGAGGAGCGCATTTATTAAAAAATATAAATAGTATGTCAGGCGGGATCGCTCTGGTCGATGAGCCCGAATTAAGTATGCATCCGAAATGGCAGCAAAAAGTATTGCAATACTATCGTAACCTCTTCAATAAAGATGGTTCTCAAGACGCCCAAATGATCCTTGCAACACATTCTGAATATGTACTGCGTTCAGCGTTGGAGGACAGAGATAACGTCTTAATTATCACGCTTAGCAACGATCATGGCACGATTCATTCAAAGAACATCACGGCTCCTGCGATTTTGCCGACCATTACATCGGCAGAAACAAACTATCTGGCATTTGGGATCCTTTCTGTAGACTACCACATTGAGCTATATGGATATTTACAAAATAAGACAGGGAATTTTACCGTAAAAAGCTGTGACGATTACATAGCCGCTCAAACTGCATTTTACGATCCTGCGCTGCACGCCAAAGCATCTTCCTTTACCAGCCAAAGGGGCCAAACTACGAACTACCAAACATTACCCACCTATATACGCAACTTGATCGATCATCCCGATCCAAATCGAAATTACACGCAGGAAGAACTCAAACGCTCAACCGAATTGCTAATTGAGTTATGCCGGTAATTTTTGTTTCGACTTCAGATAATCAAGATGAGAATGAAAGGTTATTTGGCAAAATGAACTTATTATTTTAGCCCCTTGTCAAAATAACACCCTATAACCCCGATGCACGGCGGCTTGAATGTAAAAGTGAAGTTCCCTACCCTCTTCTCCGGTTGGAGCAGGTAAATTATGACAGCAGGGACATTCCTCAAAGCTTTGTGCAGATCCTTTTCCGATGGGATCGTACTCGCCTGCACTTTGACTATAATCGCCCGGAATCTCGGCCGGATGTTCAAATCTTTCAATAGTCTGTTTTTCCCTCCCATAATTTCAGAAAAAGGGCTGCACAAACCTGGAGAAGGTTTGTGCAGCCCTTTTCATTATTTCGGCACGGATACCCCGTCCAATGTGAAGCATTGGGCAGGGGGGGGGAAATGCCGTTCCCTCCTATTACATTACAATAAATTTGGACAGGAAAGTCGGGCAGCCAGTCCGGCTTTCTTTCCATCTCATGCCTAAGCTACAATGATCTGCCATCACTGCGGAGAATGTTACATGGTGTCAACTTGTGTCCCTGCGAACATTACCCAAAGAGGGTATGTGTTTTATACGGTTGCTTGGATCACCTGAATGCCCATGGCACGTAGTTCGTCTAAAGATTGCTTAGGGGCACTGGCATCTGTCACCAACATATCCAGGCGATTGGCAGGACAAACTTTGTAGAATGCGCCTACCGAAAACTTACTGGAGTCAATGCAGGCAAAGACTTTATCGGCTTTGTCAATCATAGAAGTTTTCAGAGTTCCCATTTCAACACTGTAATCCGAAATGCCTTCGCTGACGATAAACCCATCGGCACTGATCAGAGCAAGATCGATATGAGAAAAATAGGACAGAAAGTCTGAAGCAAGGAAGCCTGTGGAGATCAGTTCGTCCCGTTTGATCGCTCCACCAATCATATATACCATATGATCAGTATTGGCGCTTAGCTCTGCGGCGGTGCGGATGCTGTTGGTGAGGATCGACAGATTTTTTTTGCTCCCCAACAGCTTGGCAATCTCCAAAGCGGAGGTGCCGGAGTCTATTGCAATAGTGGAATTATCAGGAATATATTGAAGGATCGCTTGTGCCATAGCCTGCTTTTGAGGTAGGTTATGGATAACGCGGGTATCCCAAGCCTGCATAACTTCGGGCATAATGTTGTCATCTGCGAGGACCGCACCGCCATAAACCCGGCGTATGACACCTTCCTGCTCCAGAAGGCTCAAATCTCTGCGGACAGTTTCAATGGAAATTGAGAATGTTTCACAGAGCTCTTTGTTTGATATTTGCCTTTTTTTTAAGAATTCCTGCTTCATTTGCCAATGGCGATCGTATTTCATAACATACCTCATGCAAATATAGTTACATTTTGATTATATCTGCAAGCCGGGCAAGAAGCAAGGGCAGAGTTGCCGAAAATTGGAAAAGTTTTTAGTCGGTTCCGTAGAAAGTGACAATATTTTGCAAAAAGCAGAGAGATTGTTGTTGACTGTGCCGGTATTTTTTGTATAATGGCATTAGATCTTGAAAATGTTATGACCGACTTTGACCGGTTTCAGTAGAAGATCGCGGGGTGGTATCTTTAGAAGTGGCATTAACTCGACGAGAGTTACCAGTGCGGCATTGGGGGGGGAGATAACGTGGCTTGTGATCTGCATACGCATAGCCGATATTCTTTTGATGGCAGCGCCTCACTGGAGGCAATGTCACGCAGCGCTGTGGAACATGGTCTCCAAATCATAGCAACAACGGACCACTGTGATATGACCAATGGAGTGGAAGGATTCCGATGCTATCTGGCCTGTGAGCAAAAGCGGCAGCGAGAGTATGAAGCTGTAAAAGATATGTTCCCGGGTTTGGAACTTCTATATGGCTTGGAGATAGGCAACCCTATGGATCTGCCGGAAGAAACAAAGAGGATCATGGCGGATCGGAAATTTGACTTTGTTATCGGTGGGCTGCATTTTCTTTCGGACGGTAGCGATATCTATAAGATGGATTTCCCAGATGAGGCATCCATCGACCGTATGTTTCAGGACTACTTCACCCATATGGCCCGTATGGCGGCATACGGCGGCTTTGACAGTCTGGCACATCTGGATTATCCCTTACGGGTGTTAAAAGGGAAGGTTTCTACGCCGCCCAGTGTGAAAACATACCGTGAACTTGTCGATCCGATCCTGAAAGAAATCGTGCGGTCTGACATTGCGCTGGAGGTCAATACGCGAGGTGCCTATGATTGGCAGAAACGGGTCGGACCAGAGGACTGGGTTCTGAATCGCTACCGGGAATTGGGCGGCCGTCTGGTGACCATTGGGAGTGATGCCCATGCGCCACAATGGGTGGGGGCCGGATTCGACCTTGCGGCAGAAGCATTGCAGAGGGCAGGCTTCGATTCCTATACAATATATCGGAAGCGGAAACCGTATCAGATCCCGTTGGTTGGGACGTGATTGTGTTTTTATTGCGTAAGCAATGAAATAAAATTACAATTGGATCAAGAACAGGAGGAAAAGAGCATGAAAAAGATTCTTGCAACAATTCTCGCGCTTACGGCTATCCTGTCCCTGAGTGCCTGCGGTGGTAAAAAGGGGGATGACTCTTCCGCAGACAGTTCAAAGTCCCTGGACCTTCGCACCTTAAGTGTTGATGAGATCATCGAGGGCGCCAAGGCCGAGGGCCGGGTGGAGTCCGTGGGCATGCCCGACGACTGGACGCACTGGGACTTCAGCTACAAGGCTCTGCTGGATCAGTACGGCCTTGAGCACGCCGACGTGGATCTCAGCTCCGCTGAGGAGATCGCCATGTTCGTGGCGGAGAAGGACGACCCCACCAAGGACATCGGCGACGTGGGCTACAGCTTCACCACCACCGCTCTGGAAGAGGACTGCCTCCAGCCCTACACCGTTTCCAGCTGGGACTCCATTCCTGACTGGGCCAAGGATCCTGACGGCTTCTGGGCCTGCTCCTACACCGGCAATACCTGCCTGATCTACAACACTGCCCTGACCAACGGCCAGGCTCCCACCACCTGGAAAGAGCTGATGGAGAGCGACATCGTTGTGAACATGGGCAACGTTGTGGGCGGCGCCTCCTCTCAGGCCAACATCATTGCCTGCGCCATCGCCAACGGCGGCGGCTTTGACAATGTCCAGCCCGGCATCGACTACTTCAAGGAACTGGCCAAGCAGGGCCGTCTGGATCCCAGCGACGGCAACAAGTCCCTGCTGAAGGCCGGTGAGGTGCAGTGCCTGGGCGGCCGCTTCGACTTCAACGGCGCCACCTGGTCTCAGGAGATCAACGCCGAGAACATTGACGGTGTGCACGTTGTTGCCGTCATTCCCCAGGACGGCGCTGTGATGACCGGCTATGCCCAGATCATCAACAAGTGGGCTCCCCATCCCTATGCCGCCGCTCTGACCATGGAGTATCTCTTCAGTGAGCAGGGCATGATCGACCGCGCTTACGGCGGCGCCCGTCCCACCCGCACCGACATCACCCTGCCCGACGATGTGCCCCTGCTGCCCGATGAGCAGTATCAGAACGTGACCACCGCCGAGAGTCTGGAGCAGCTCCAGACCGCCTGCGACGAGGTTTCCCGTCTGTGGCAGGAGGAGGTCATTCCTCTGATGGGCTAAGTCCCGGGAAAAGGGCCCCGGATACATAGAACGGAGGGCGGAGAAGGCCGCGCTTGTCCCATAAGCGCCGGCGCCCCCGAAAGACCGCAGTCTCCGGGCCTGACGATACGATATCTGTGATAGGGGGAACACACTGTGTTCCCCCTATCGCGAAACTGGTTCAGGGAGGACTCCTTCATGAAAGCGCAGAGAAAACTTAAAAACTCTATTCATCTACTTCCAGCACTTCCGTTTTTCCTTTTGGTGATCTTCTTTTTGCTGATTCCCTTTGTAAATACTGTTATTGAAGGATTTACTGCTCCAGATACTGGCACATTTACCGTTGCCAACTTTAAAACTGTTTTTACTAAACCGGTCTATTATATGGCGGTCTGGAACAGTGTCCGCATCGCTGTTTACGGCACAGTGGCCGGCATTATCATTTCCTTTTTCACTGCCCTGGCGGTGACCACCATCGGCAGCAGCGCCCGGGCGCGGTTTATGCCGATCCTCAACATGACCCAGAACTTTACAGGGTTCCCTCTGGCCTTCGCCTTCATGCTGATGCTGGGCCACTCCGGCTTCCTGCGTCTGGCAGCGGAGGAGCGGGGCTGGGAGTTCCTTGCCAGCTATAATCTCTATACCGGCAACGGTATGACGCCGCTTTTCATCTACTTCGCCATCCCCCTGGGCACGCTGCTGCTGATCCCCGGCTTCAACGCCGTCCGGGAGGAGTGGAAGGAGTCTGCCACGCTGATGGGGGCCAACGGCTTCCAGTTCTGGACGCAGGTGGGCCTGCCCAATCTGGCGCCCACCCTCTTCGGCACCATCGGCATCCTCTTTGCCGACTCCATCACCACCTATACCACCGTTTACATGATCATGGGCGAGAACTATGCCACGCTGCCCATCAAGATCGGCTCCATGTTCTCCGGCGATTCCAAGCAGCAGACGGAACTGGGCTCCGCCCTGTCCCTGACGATGATCGCCATCATCCTGCTGGTCATGGGATTCAGCAACTATATGAAGCGCAGAGTTGCGAAGGGAGGGGAGCAGCAGTGAAACGCCGTCTTTGGCCCCACTATCTGGTATTGATCGTGGTGGCATTCCTTCTGCTGGCCCCCATCGTGGCCACGCTGATCTATTCCTTCACCACCAGCTGGGTGCGGGTGCTGCCCAGCGGCTGGACGCTGAAATACTGGCACGAGCTGATCACGGAAAAGCCGGTGTTCTGGCAGTCCATCGTCCGCAGCTTTATTATCAGCGTTATCCCCATTCTCATCACCATTCTGATCATCATCATGGCCATGTATGTGGTGGTGCTCTATGTCCCCGCCCTGGACACGGTGATCCAGAGCATCTGCATGATCCCCTTCACCCTCCGGGGCGTGATCCTGGCCATTGCCGTGCTGGGTCTGTATGCCGGTAAGGGCATCCTCTTCTCCAACCGGCTGGTGATGCTGGTGTGCATTTACTGCGTCAGTATTCTGCCCTATGTGTACCGGGGCATCCGCAACAACCTCTATGCCATCAACGTCCGCCAGATCCTGGAGGCGGCGGAGCTGCTTGGGGCCGGCGGGCTGTACACCTTCTTCCGGATCATCGTGCCCAACATGCTCTCGGGCATTCTGGTTTCCGCGCTGCTCTCCCTGGGCTCCATCTTCACGGACTATGCCGTCATTAAGATCATTGCCGGCAGCCGCTACATCACCGCCCAGGCCCAGCTCTATGAGATCAACAAGACCATCGGCGGCCCCATTGCCTCGGCAGTGGTGATCGTGATGTTCACCACCACGCTGCTGATCGCAGTGGCGTCCTACAAGCTGCAGAATAAGAGTGAAGGTCAATCACAGAAGTAATTTAGGGGGAGTCAGATTATGCCGTATATTCATTTTGACCATGTCAATAAATATTTCGGGCAGAACCATGTCTTGAAAGATATCAGTCTGGAAATCGAGCAGGGTGAGCTGGTCACTTTTTTGGGTCCCTCTGGCTGCGGCAAGTCCACGTTGCTCCGTTGCTTGTCGGGACTGGAAGCTGTGACAGATGGAAAAATCTATTTGGATGGTAAGGATATCACTGACCTTGAGCCAAAACGGCGCGGCGTAGGAATGGTATTTCAACAATACAGTCTGTTCCCCAATTTGACAGTGGGGCAGAATGTTGCGTTTGGACTGAAAATCCAAAAGAAGAATAAGGATGAGATCCAGCGGCGGGTCCAGGAAATGTTAGAGATCGTGGGCCTTTCCGAAAAGATCAATTATTACCCCAGACAGCTTTCAGGCGGCCAGCAGCAGCGCGTGGCATTGGCTCGTGCACTGGTGACGGAGCCAAAAGTGCTGCTGTTGGATGAGCCGCTTTCCGCGATCGATGCCCTTCTGCGTCGCAATCTACAGGTGGAGATCCGCCGTATTCAGAAAAAATTGGGGATCACAACTCTGTTCGTGACCCATGACCAAGACGAAGCTATGGTCATGTCTGACCGGATCCATCTTTTCAACGTAGGCACTATTGAGCAGTCTGGCGCCCCGGTGGAACTGTATACCCAGCCTAAGACCAAATTTGCCGCTACGTTTATTGGACACTATAATATTGTGGATGCAGCAATATTTGACAGGAAAACGGGCATGAACCACCATTGTGACAGTATTGCGATCCGTCCTGAGATCATCGGCATTGGCACGACACTCTCTCAGATGGGCGAAGCCGCGGTCTCTTTGGAAGGGCAAGTAGTGGGGAGCTTGTCTCACGGCAATATTCTCCGGTACACCGTAGATTTTGGAGAATTCCAGTTAGATGTTGATATTCTGTTTGATGCGTCTATGATGTTCAATGTTGGCGATATGGTCCGTGTGATGATCGGCAAAGAGAGCATTTTGGAATTGTACTAAGCATATCGGCATTGCTGTTCGCAGACAATCGTTGAATACGGGGCCAAGTTGAAAATGGCTGATCGCGCAGACAGAGAAAGGGGAACAAATAAATGCAAGACAAGGTTTTACTGATTTTGGTGGACGGAATGCGGCCAGACAGTATTCTGCCTGGCGGCGGCCCGGAATTTGAACAGTTTTTCCGGTCTGGAACATACAGCCTACAGGGAAGCACAGTCTTTCCACCAGTGACGCTGCCTTGTCATATGTCACTCTTCCACAGCGTAGATCCGGACCGTCATGGTGTGACAACCAATGTATTTGTGCCGCAGAATCATCCAATCGATGGAATGGTGGATCTGCTCTACGCCGCGGGGAAGAGAACAGCGTTCTTTTACACCTGGGAGCAGCTTCGGGATTTAACAAGACCCGGAAAAAGTTTGCATTATAGTTGGTTTCTTCATCAGAGAACGGAGGATTTCCCCCAACTGGAGCAAAGGGAGACTCAGGAGGCCAAGCGGTACATTCAGGAGTTTGAACCGGACTTCGTGTTTTTGTATTTAGGGGGCGTGGATGAAGTAGGGCATAAGTATGGCTGGATGTCGGAACCGTACCTGAAGGAAGTTGGAGATGTGGCAGCATGCATTGCGGATATTTGCGCTTCGCTTCCGGAGTCATACAATGTCATTGTGACAGCGGATCATGGCGGCCATGATCGGAATCATGGTGACCGGGTTCCTGAAGATATGATTATTCCCACGACTTTTCATGGGCGGCGTTTCCCGGCCGGTTTGGAGCTGCCTGAATTGAGCATCCGGGATATTGCGCCGACGATTATGGATCTGCTGAATGTGCCGATCTGCCCTGACTGGGAGGGAAGTAGTGTCCTGAACAGGATTGGATAATTGTTGCAATCTTGAATCCACGAAGAATGGGGTTCAAGAAGTAAAAAATTCCTTATCATGCCCACAGAAGAAAAGCAACAGGCGATCCATCAGCAAACGGACACGGATCAGCAGTATCTTCTATTCGCATTTTTCATAATGCGCCTGCCGTTTCCGTTCTTAGCGGTCACGGTACGCGATCCGGCAATGATAGGAGCAGTGCCCGGGCCCATCATGAGCCGCTGCACGTCAAAACAATGTCATCAAGGCTACACGCAAGACGCTCAACCACTTACGATGGTGGTTGAGCGCTTTTTGTAGCGAGCCTCGTTGCCGTCGGAGGGCGGCGTATTCACCCGACGCGAATAACAGACTGAGGCTCCCGCCGAGAAATCGGCGGGAGCCTTCATTGTGATTCAGGGAATAAAACACTTTACCGTTCGGATTAGAACGAAATCTGCAATGGGAAAGCAGCTGCCGCTTTCCCCCTGACCGACAGCCAGCGCAGATGGCCAAATAGTTTTGCCTAACATTATTGGCGTCGGGCGTAACTAACCGCGCAGAGGAACCCCTGACACTAACAACATAAAACTTTTGAATGCTTTTTGACATCAATTACATTTGCCTGAATGGAATGCTCTAAGCAAGTTGAAATCCCCTGAAGCTCTGACCCCATGATAATTACTCTATATTTGGCCCTGGAAACGGATAAATAAAGCATATTATACGCTGAATACATTAAAAAGTTACTGGAAATATCACTGGTTCCAGATGTCTGCGGAACGCGGCCTTCATCTGCCCCAAGCAAAACTACAGCTTGGAACTCCAAACCGTTGATTGCATAAGGGGAGGCCAGAGTGTAGTAATCTGTTTGCGATTGTGTGCATTGGTCTAAAAGATTACACTTTCTTTTGACTGTTTTCTCTAATAAATCAACACCTTCTTTTGCAATCCATCTGTTATCGAAGGAGACAATTGCGATATCTTTTGGTTTACATTGAAGATCACGCATTAAATCGCTGAGGCGATTGGGAAGATCAGATATCATGGCATCATCATTTGGGTACATATGAAGTTCGGGTACCTGCATTTTCAATTCTTCAGCATGAGTAAAATGATACTGCATATTTCCATAAGGATTAGAAAACGAAGCGCCAAACATCAATGTTCCAGATGCGGCAATTGATGCACAGAGGTCTACAATTGCAGGGCTATTTCTAAAAAGAGTGTGTAGCTGCTGCTGTTTAACATTGCCGAAGCCTCCTCGGGAAATATAATCTTTCGATGTGTCCCCCCGATCCCCAATAGCCTGACTATAATCCAGAGCAAAACACAAAGGAATCTCTTTCGATGAGGTATCTTTGCTCAAAAAATGGAACACGCTTTGTTCATTAAGGTTGAATAAGTGCATTTCATCAGCAAAGATATAGTCATAACCATCATTTTGCCGTTTTCTCCGCCAGAATGGTGCATTAAGATGCGAAATAGCTTCGATTGTTACATCGTCAACGTCAAAAGTGTTCTGTGACTGCAGCATATTTTGGTAGTCATTGAACAGAGAAAAAATAAGCTCTTTCTCCGGCTTGGTTTTACATGGAATGCCGTTTGGAATTGTCTCAAGCTCAATATAGCTTTCAATTGAGCAATCAGTCCGTCCCTTAATTTGGACACTGAACTCATGCTGCAGCATATTTATTAATGTTGCTCGATCAGTCTTTTCTGAATCAAATAGAGCATACACCTCATCGCTTATAAGCGGACGATAGGTTTTGACGCGATTGCTTTCCAATGCGCTTTTGACCACATCGTCAATCAGCATTAACTGATAGGTTTTTGAATCAGCTGCATTATCTTCAATGACTGCGGATCTGTCGATGTGGGCAAATTCCCGACAAAACGCGAATAAAGTTGTGAAAAGGATCGTTTGTTCAGAGGAAGGTGATAGATAATATTCGCTGTTAGGGTATAGCGAAAAGCAGTCTTTGTTTCGCAGGGAAGTCGATTCACTATGAGCGAAAAAAATTATGCGAAAAGGTGAGCCTTGGTCATGATGCATTTTCAAAAGTCTGTATGCGCGCATAATTAAAGATACTGTTTTGCCCGTCCCAGCGGCACCATCTACGCGCAAGGGCGAAGTCAAGGACTCGCACTCTACAACTTTTCGCTGAGACTCCGTCAGCGCTTTGAATTGCTGATCATAATTCCAAAAAATAAAGTCACTCCTTTCGACAGATTTGCTGGCTTCTACGTGTTCAAGAGGAGCTGATGAATCATTTTTCTTATTTGCGGATAATTCTTTTTCAATCTGAGCTTGCAATCTGTACTTGTTGTCAACATACGCCTCTCCCGCATATCGAAGAATATATGTACTGCATCAGAGAAATTAACCTTACAGCCATTTCTCCCCAGATTTCTTCATCAACATTCTGTGTAGTTATGTGCGCTTGGTGCTCGTCAACGTTTTGCTCGTGCACACACTTACCGTCTGGCGCGTGAAGCGGGAAGAAAAGAAAGCGGACGTCATTTTGTCAAAATAACCTGCCCAGCTCACTCTCCCCCTTAATTGAACAAAACTTTGTTTTTGTTCAATTTGTTCCACCTCTCTCCGATGCCCCGCCGGGTTATTTTGTTATTTTGACAAAGTGAACTTATCATTTTAACTCTTTTTTTGTACCTACCCCTGCTGTTCACCTTGTCAAAAATGTTGCTCCGTTTCGTGTGTCATGATAAGATACGGTGCCAATTGAACCTGCAGCATCCGATGAGTTTCGTGAACTCTTCCGAATAACAGAAATTCAACCGATCCCAGCAGATGATGTAATGCTTAAGCTTCGCTTGCAGAAACCGTAAGGTCATAGTTGATCGTGGGCGGAGTCCTCTTCCGATTTTATTTAGCTGCCCCATTACTTAGGCAGACTGTGGCCGCCATAGGTTGTAATGGCGGAGTGAAGCTCACTTTGACAACGGGAACCTTTATCCGGTCTGCTCTGCTGTGCCAAAAATTGACGATTACCGCGCAAAAATACTGCAATCCACCCTTCTCTCACCTATTTTACGTCTAAAAAACGCATTTTGAGGGGCATCTACGGCAGTTCTCTTTCCAGAGTATATTACTTCACTTTTACATTCAAGCCCGCTCCGCTCTCCGCGTTTATCCCCGGAGCATGACCCTTGCGCGGAATACACCGTCCTGATAGGTAAACGTACTTGCCCCGCCGGAGCGTTCCGCGATGTGGCGGACGGATTGAAGGCCCACGCCGTCCCCCTTCCGCTTGGAGGAGCGAAAAACGCCGTCTTTTTCCTTCACCGTACCGTCAAATGGGTTTTCGATCTCGATGAGCAGCAGATGCGCGGCGTGAAGATAGGCGGTCACCGTGATCTGCCGCCGGACAGCCGCGGTACGCAGGCTGGCCTCCAGCGCGTTTTCCAGCAGGTTTGAAAGCACCAGGCACAAATCCATCTCGTCCACGGGCAGCGTTTCCGGCAGATCCAGCCGCACATGGATGGGGATCCCCTCGCGCCTGCATAGCCCGCAGTAGTAGCCGACCACGCTGTCCGCCGCGCTGTTTTCGCAAAAGCGCGTCTCCAGACTGGGGATCCGTGATACGCTCCGCGCCAGAAATCCACGCAGGCCCTCCATGTCGCCTTCTTCGACCAGCATGGAGATCTGATTGAGCTGGTGACGCAGATCGTGCCGCGCCTGCCGCGCCTCCTCGATGGCGGCTTTCAGGCTTTCGTACCGCTGGCGCTGCATGATAAGAAGCTGGTTTTCCTGCCGGAGCCTTGCGTTGCGGTTCAGGCTGACAGCCATCAGCAGGAAGATCGCGTAGAAACAAAGCAGCAGCATCAGCAGCGCGATGCTGAACACGATGTAGACCTGTAAGACACGCCCGGTCTGGAGCGTTGCCTGATAGCGTGGGGTCATAACGATATTGAGTAGGATAAATATCAGGGGCAGTACCCAGAACACATACCACGTCTGCGCGAAATGGTCGTCCTCCACCATCGTGCGTACAGCGCGGGTGGATGGGTAGTACGCCGCCGCCGTGAACAGCCAGCAGGCCGCGTTGTAAAAAATGCCCGCGCTCAGGCAGAGCCACGGCTCCAGCCACGGGGCCCGTGCGTAGATCAGGAGCGCCGCACTGACGGCGCGGGAGATGCTGTTGATACAGGCGAATACCGCGCATACGCTCAGGGCGATGGTTCCCGATTTCCAGGGGGAAATACGCAGCGTTTTGATATAGACCAGCGCTGCCGCCAGCGCGAGGACCGCCTGCGCCGCCTCCGTGGGGCACTGAAAGCGGAGGCAGATCAGTCCGCCTCCGACACACGCCCCCGCCATCAGGGGCAGCAGCCGCGCGGCAAGCCGCCCCGGTGACTGGTTCAGATAGGATCTCACCGGAAAATACGCAAGCAGCAGGCCGGGGAACACGACCAGAAGCTCTAAGACCGGACGCAGCGCAGCTTTCATACCGTGCGCCCCCTTTCCAGCAGATATTCCATAAAGGACTGCCGCGCACTTTTTTGAAGCTCCTGACTGACAAATACGCGGCTGCCGTCCTCCATACGGAAAGCGGCGTCCTCAAAGTCCTCCGCGTGTTCGAGATTGACGATCACGCCCCGGCCGCACACGAAAAAGCGGGGATCCTCCTTCAGCGGCGCGGTAAACGCCTTGAAGGACTGCCGCGTGGCAAGCGTCTTTCCCGCGGTGGTGTGGACATAGATCACATGGGCGAAGTGCTCGGCACGGATGATGTCCCGATAGCGCAGACGGATCTCTCCTCCCTCTACCCGCAGCTCCATGAATTTCTCCGGCTGGGGAACACGGGCGAGAAGCTCATCCGTCAGCGCGTCGATCTCCCCTTCGGCAAAGGGCTTGACCAGATAGTGCAGCGCGCGAACCTGAAATCCCTCCAGCGCATGGTCGGTGGAGGTCGTGGTAAACACCAGAAGGCAGTCCGTGTCGGTTTTCCGCAGCGCCCTTGCCGCCTCCATGCCGGTCATGCCCTCCATATAAATATCCAGAAAGGCGGCGGTGAAACGCCGCTCTTTTTCTGCCGCGAGAAACGCCTCGCCGCTGTCAAATTCCAAAAGCTCCGCCTCCGCGCCCCGCCGTGCCAGCTGCCGCGCCAGCTGTTCCCGCAGCAGCGCCCGCTCGCCGGCAAGGTCGTCCACAATGGCGATCCGCATGCGCCGTCCCCTCCTCCATGTCCCGGTTTTAAGCTGATTATACCACAAAGAACCGTGGGCGGCGAGACGCGAATGGTGGAATTCGTGCCGAAATCCCGCCATTCGTGCCGCGGCACTTGAAAGCGGCGGGCCGCCTTTTTTATACTGGTCGCAGGCAAGACGTTCTATCAGAACCAAAAAGAAGGGAGGCAGGCTGTGTACCGTATCGCCGTGGTGGCGGAACAGGAAAGGGAGGCTTTTCACTATGCGGAGCAGATCGCCCGATTCTGCGGGGAAAAGGGGATGTTCCCCAAAATCGAATCTTATGATGATCCGGAACGCTTTTTTGACGCCGTGGGGAGGGAGGCTCCAACCAACGCCGTCATCGCGCTTTCCGGGGTGGCTGGACTGAACACGGCGGAGCACCTGCGTTCGCTCTGCCCCGCCTGCCGGATCATCTGGTGCAGCGATCTGGACTTTTCGCTCCACGCTTTCCGCCTGCGGGCGGACTATTTCCTGCTCAAGCCGGTGACTGACGAGGCGTTCCGCCAGGGCCTGAGGGTCTGGGGGGAATGAACCGCCAGTGAATGAACGTATAAAATATAGGAGGAACTCTATGAAAAAACGGATCATCTGTCTGCTGCTCTGCGCGGTCACGCTGCTGCCGAGCCTGACTGCCCCAGTCTTGGCGGCCCCCGCCGATGAGACCGCCCAAACTCCCGCCAGCGAAGCGGCCAATTATCTGCAACAGGGAGATTACTTCGTGATCTCCCCCGCTGAAAAGTGGCAGGCCTTCCTGGATCTCTCTAAGCCCGGTTTGAATGCGGAAATAAAGCGCGTGGCCGTCGCCACCACCGAGTGGGAGCTGACAGCGCAGCACAGCGGCACCGCCAACGGCAATGACATCCAGACATGGAAATACGGCGTCAGCGATAAGTTTTACGTGGAGAGACATGACGTAAGAGGGCCTGACGGCGCGGGCTGCTTCCGCATCCAGAACAAGAGCTTCCGCGAGTCCGGCAACGGGCGCTACTGGGACATCGAAGGCCGCAACTTAAAGCCCGGCGGCAACGTGCACGTCTGGGACTTCAAAAACGGGGCGCTCTCTCAGTGGTTCTATCTGGAGGAGGACGGGGACGGCGATCCCGAGACCTTTTTCCTGAAAAACAGAAATTCCGATCTCTACATCGTGCCGAGGCACTACTTCAAGGATCCCAAAAAGGACTGCGGGCCTGGAAAAGCATCGTGGTCGGAGGAGGGCTGCAATCTGGAGCAGAGCGAATTCTCCTTCCGCTGGCGGATCCAGGTGCTGAACCGGGACGCGGCAAACGACATGGGCAAAACGGATAAATACGCCAACTGGATGAGCCTGCTGCCGGACGGCCGCTATCTCTCCGAACTCAACATCCCCGGCACTCACGATTCCGCCACCGCCAACGTGGAGGGCAGTTGGAACGCCAGCTACAACAAAGTGGCCTGCCAGAAATATTTCATTGAACAGCAGCTCTACGCCGGCGTCCGCGCACTGGATCTGCGCACAAGATGGCACGGAGACGATATGGTCATGGTGCACGGCGACTTTATCTGCCATACGCCCGACCACAACAACAGATCCAAAAACAAGACCTTCCGCTCCGTGCTGGATACCGTCATTGAGTATCTGGATAAGCACCCCTCCGAAGCCGTGATCGTGACGCTGAAGATCGACAGCGGCGACGAGGATAAGGGCAGACTGGCACTGGTAAATATCCTCAATGAGTATACTGCCAATTACCCCAATCGCTTTTACTGCTGGACGGAGACAGCCTTCCCGAACACCCTCGTGGCTGCGCAGAACCGGATGACCAGTCCGACGCTGGGACAGGCGCGGGGCAAGATCGTCCTGATGACCCGGGTGGACATGAGCGGAGCCGGAGAAAGCAGCCTTTACAGCTACACGGGGCCGGATCTCACGAAATGGGACGACAGCTACAAGGACAGGAATCACTACGCCCAGAGGATCGAATCTGAAAGCAAGGTCGCGGTCTACATTCAGGACGATTATTCCAGCCCTGACGGCAATAAGAAAAAGCAGGTGTTCAACACCGTCTATCAGCTCAATGGTACATACACGCTGCCAGGTGCGTTGAAGATTGAGAAAAAAGATTTTGTGTTCAACTACACCAGCAAAACCGGCAGCGACCACTATGGCAGCACGCCCCTTGGCGCCGCCAAGTACATGAATGACCTGATTTACAATGACGACCTGTTTACACCCGGCAGCAAGACGGCGAAGGAAAACCCCCGGCTCGGCATCGTGGTGATGGACTTCGTCAACAAGCAGCTCTGCCGCCGCATCATCGACCGCAACGCCTTCCCCAGCAGCGCGGCAATGAAGGTCGGAACAGTGACCGCCGACGGCGAAACGCAGACTGCGGAGCAAACGCCCTTCCTGTCGGCTTTCGCCGAAATGCCGCTCTCGGATGGGCTTACGGCCACAACCGCTCCCACGGAAAACGTGTCCGCTCCGCCTGTTCCCGCGGAAGATGCGCCTGCTCCCACGGAAGGTACGCCTACGCCCACGGAGGGCGTGACCATTCCCCCCTCCTCTGAGGAAAACGTGAACGTTCCCCCCTCCCCCACCGTGTCCGAAGAGATCGTCTGGCCGGTGGCGGCGGAGCTGACCTACGGCTATGTGCTAGGCGAGGCGGCACTGCGCTTTGCGGGTAATGCGTCCGGCGGCAAGGAGGGACGCTTTGAGTTTGAAAACGCCGCGGAGATCCTTCCTGCCACAACAACCGGTGAGGAGCCTGAGACGCAGACGCTGAAATTCCTTCCCGCGGACGGCTCCGCCGGGGAGACAAAGGAGATCCCCGTCACTGTCCGCAGACGCTATCTGCCCATCAAGATCAGCAATTTTGAGGTGGAATACGGCGATGACTTCTCACGAGACGCGCTCACCAGAGATGTCACCGTCACAGCCGGCGGGTATCTTCTGCCGGAGCATCTGGCCAGCCTGAATGAGATCATACAGCAGTATGAGATCCAGTGGCTGCTCAGGGACGGCGAGGGAAATGAGATCCCATGGCCTGCGACACCGGAAACAGACAATCTTGCGTCCGGAACCATCGACCTGAGAGCAAGCGTAGGGATCACCCCGGAGACGGAATTTCCAAATTACAACGCCCGTGTGGAGCGGGGCATCTGGAAGATCGTTCCCCGTACCGTCACCGTCAGCTGGCGGTGGGACAACGGAGCATGGCGCGCGGTTCTGGGCAACATCCTCCCCGGCGACGATGTCGCCCCCGTCCTGACGGACGGGACCTTGACCCTTACCGGTGAACAGGCCGCATACTATCAGGTCGCGGACGAGGATCAGACCGCCCCTCCGATCCCCTCGGAAGATTCGGACAGAGATCCTTCGGAGCCACCTGCCGGCCATCCGCTCCGCACCATGGAGGCATCTCACGGAAAAGTGACGGTCAGCAAGGGCCGCGTAAGCCCCGGCGAGGCCGTAACCCTCTCCGTCACGCCGGACAAGGGCTATGTACTGGAAACGCTTGTCGTGACGGATGCGCTGGGCAAGGCCCTTCCTCTCACCCCGCTTGGCAAGGGCAGATATTCCTTTATCATGCCGGATTCCGAAGTGACGATCAAGGCGGCCTTTCTGAACGCAGCCGACGTGCCGGTCTCCTTCGTGGACGTGTCGGCGGACGATTATTACTATGAAGCGGTCCTCTGGGCCGTAAGCCAAGGGATCACCCTCGGAACGGACGACGCGCATTTCTCTCCGGACGCGGACTGCGCCCGCGGCCAGCTGGTGGCCTTCCTGTGGCGGGCGGCCGGAAAGCCCAAGGCGGAGCAGGCGGCGCTCTTTTCCGATGTGAGAGCCGACGCCTACTATGGGGAGGCTGTCCGCTGGGCGGCGGCCCTTGGCATCGTCACCGGCTACAGTGACGGCTGTTTCGGCGCCGGCGATCCCATCACCCGTCAGCAGATGGCGGTCATGCTCTACCGCTTTGCCAGGGCGCTGGGTATGGAGACAGTACAAAGCGGCGCGGACGCGCGGGGATTTGACGATTTTGAGCAGGTGTCCGCGTATGCGGAGGAAGCCATCGCATGGGCGGCGAACGCCGCTATCCTCAGAGGTGCGGATAACCGGCTGATGCCGCAGGCCCCCTGCACCCGCGCCCAGATGGTCACGATGCTGAACCGTCTGCTGGGCGAGTAAGCGGCTCTGACCCCACGGAAACGGCTTTTCCGATACGCTGAGGCTCCCGCCGGGAAACCGGCGGGAGCTTTTCCCGCGTCCGGCAGCGCCGCACCGCCGTGACATCAATTTTGAGCATCAATTTTTGACATCAATTCGACCATTTTCCTCTTGACCTCATGACATTATAATGTCATAATAGTTTTCAGAAACTACCATTAAAACGTCGCATATAGGGAGGATCTGTCGATGGATGAGAAAAGCAACAAGGTCAAGCTGCTGGTCTACGCCACGGAGGATGACCGCGCCCGCATCAAAATGGCTGCCGCCAAGCTGCACATGAGCATGAGCCAGCTGATTTTGGACAGCGTTTTGGAGCAGGTGGCCAGCATCGAGGAGCTGGAAAAGAACGGAGGTGCCCGGGAATGAAGACCATCGCCGTGATGAACCAGAAGGGCGGCACCGGCAAGACCACCTCCGCCATCAATCTGGCGGGCGAGCTGGTGCGCCGTGGCAAAAAGGTTTTGATCGTGGACATGGATACTCAAGGCAACGCCACCAGCAACCTGTCCCTGACGGAGATCCCCGCCGCCACGCTGACGGACGTCATCGTGTCCAAGACCGCCACGCTGGCGGACACCGTCTGCCATACCTCTACTGAAAACCTCGACCTGATCCGGGGCGGCAGTCTGCTGGCTCCGGCGCTGGCCACCATGCAGGAGATGCCCTTTGGCCGGGATACCACCCTGCGCCGCCTCCTGCCCCAGATCCCCGATACTTACGATTTCGTGTTTTTCGACTGCTCCCCCTCTCTGGAGAGCCTGTTCAATATCAACGTGCTGGTGGCCGTTCAGTACGTCCTCATCCCCATCAAGGTGGATAAAAACTCCATCGAGGGCTACGACGTCATGCTGGAGACCATCCAGTCCGTCCGGGAGATCGCCAACCCGGACATCCGGGCCTTGGGCATCTTCATGACCGCCGTGGAAACCGGCTCCAGCCTTGACCGGGAAATGATCGCCAACTTCCCCGCCATGCTGCCGGGTCTGGCCTTCCAGACGTACATCCGCAAGAATATCGACGTGAAGAAGGCCCCGCTGGCCCTCCAGCCCCTGTGCTTCTTCTCCCCCCGCTGCACCGCCACCGGCGATTACGCCGCCCTGTGCGACGAAATGCTGGCAAGAATGGAGGGCTGATCCATGGCAGGCAAAAAAAGCCCCTCCATCTTCTCCACCCTGCAAAAGACCACGGAAAACGCCAGCGCCGTCAACGGAGAGCTGACTCGCCAGCTGCCCGTGGCGTCTCTGGTGGATAACCCCTTGAACCGCTTCTCCATGGCGGAGGACGATGAGTTCCTCTCCACCATGCGCTCCGTGGAGCAGGACGGCTTTTTGGAGGACATCGTGGTCACGCCCGACGGCGAGAACACATGGCGCATCATCAGCGGACACCGCCGGGTGATGGCCGCCCGGAAGCTGGGCAAGACCGCCGTCCCCTGTAAAGTCCGCCGGTATCCGGACAAGCTCTCCGAGCTGCGGGCGCTGATGGGCGCCAACGTCCACCGGCGCAGCCTCTCCCCCTTCGACATGGCCCGCCAGCTGGAAACGCTGCGGGAAGTCCTCTCGGAAAGCAGACAGCTCCCCGAGGGCACCAAGGAGCAGGCGGAGCTGATGGCCGCCCAGAGCGACCTGAGCCGGGCCACGGTGGAGCGGTATCTGGATCTTCTGAATCTGGACGAGACTATGACCGGCTGGGCCGAGCGGGGCGAGATGACCATGACGGACGCCTATGAGATGGCCCGCCGGAAGAACGTCCACCTCCAAGCCGCCGTAGAGGAATATGTCGCTCACAACAACGCCAACGGGGACTTCCCCGGCCTTGTCCACCGGGCCATCGCCTGGGCGAAGGCCGCCGAGCTGCCCCCGCCTCCGCCCAAGCCCGCCCCGGCCGCCAATCCTCTGCGGACGGTGGATTCCTTTGGCCGGGCCGTCCGCCGCTCCACCGCCCAGCTGAAGGCGCTGGATCTCTCCGCCGACGTGGACCGCACCACCGCCCGGAAAAAGCTGGACACCTGCCTTGCCAATCTGGAAGAACTGCGGCGAACGGTGGAGGCCCTGAAAGCCGGTCTGGACGGCTGATCTCCCCCCTGCCCCGCACTGTCCGCGCCGCACAAAACGCGTACGCCGCTCTGTAAAACCTCATAGGAAACAACGGTAACGGGACGCATACGCGTCCCGTTACCGTCATTTTGGCCGTCCCAGCGGAACAGAGTCACTTTTTAGCCGTCACACGCATATGGCAACAGCTGTCTCCTCTGCTGAGATATTCAGGGAATTCCATCTGAAGATGAGGAAAAAGGCTTGCCATGCCGAAATCTCCGCAGTTTGCGATTTGGCACAATTCCCATTGTTCATCTTTGGACAGTCCCAACTTTTCAAACACTTCTAAAAATGGACACGCATAGAATTTTAGCCCACTGTCATCAGGGCTGAGTTTATCATATACCATGTCAAACGAGTAAAAAGCCGGCCCATTTGCGACACCCTCAATAAACTGCTGCGCATTCGCATCCGCAGGCAGGTTCATTTTGCGACCTTTGCGCTGCCCAAACTCCAGGATCACTTTTTCGCAGGCCTCGCGAGCTTTTTCCGGATTCACTTCCTTAAAAGCCGTATAGAGCCGCCAAAACCATTCCGCACGATCCTCAATCGCATGATCCAGGATCTGAGTCATCTCTTCCAAAGAATATGTAGTGTTCGGCATGTCAATACTCCTCCTATATCGTTTCTTACTCTTTTAGTGACCACCCAAGTAAGCCTTGCGGACCTTATCATCGTTTTTGAGTTGTTGAGCATCTCCGCTCAGTGTAATCGTGCCGGTTTCCATGACATAGGCACGGTGTGCAATGGAAAGCGCCATGTTTGCGTTCTGTTCGATCAGCAGAATAGATGTGCCCTGCTGATTGATGGACTTGATTAGATCAAAAATCAGGAGTACCAGATTCGGAGCAAGCCCCAAAGACGGTTCGTCCAGAAGCAAGAGCTGTGGATCGCTCATCAGGGCACGCCCGATTGCCAACATCTGCTGCTCACCGCCTGACAGAGTTCCTGCGCTCTGATTGACACGCTCTTTCAATCTGGGGAACAGGTCATAAACGCGCTGATAGGCACTATCTATCCCCGCAGTATCCTTTCGGATATAAGCACCTAAACGAAGATTTTCCTGAACAGACAAAGCCGGGAAAATCTCGCGGCCTTCGGGAGACATACTGATTCCCATCCCTACGATCTTGTGCGGTGCCATGTTAAAAATGTTTTTCCCCTGAAACTCGATGCTTCCCTGTGAGCCGTGAACAAGACCGGTGATGGTATTTAATAGCGTGGACTTTCCGGCACCATTAGATCCAACGAGCGTCACAATCTCGCCTTCATTGATTTCCAGATCTATCCCCTTAAGCGCGTGGATTTTTCCATAGAAGGTATGTAGGCCCTTAACTGACAGCATCATTTGCCACACCTCCCAAGTATGCCTCTACAACACGCGGATTCGTCGCAACATCTTTCGGCAGTCCCTCTGCAATCTGCTTACCATAGTCAATCACATAGATCCGGTCCGAAATGTTCATAACTACGCTCATATCATGCTCGATCAGTAAAACTGTGTAACCCTTGTCCTTCAGTGTGCGGATAAAATTCAACAAATCCTCAGACTCAGAGTTATTCATGCCAGCGGCCGGTTCATCCAAAAGCAGAAGCTTGGCACCTGTTGCAATTGCACGAGCAATTTCCAGCTTGCGCTGTTCACCGTAAGGTAAGTTTTTGGCATAATCGTGCATTCTATGTTCCAAGCCGATAGATTTCAGAATCTGAATGGCGCGCTTTGTCTTTTCCGCTTCGATTCTCCTCCACTTTGGTGTACGGAACAGTGCATCGATGAAACCGTATTCCGTATTGATGTGAGTTCCCACCAACACGTTTTCCAGCACACGCATATTCATAAAAAGTCGGATATTCTGAAAGGTCCGTGAAATACCGGCCTTCACGATTGCCTGCGGAGCCTGATTTTGAATCTCTTTCCCCTCAAAAAATATTTTGCCTTCTTCAATTTCATATACGCCGGTCAAAATATTAAATACCGTAGTCTTGCCCGCCCCGTTAGGACCAATGATGCTGACAACCTCGCCCTTATCGACATGGAAACTGACGTTGTTGACTGCCGTCAATCCACCGAAACGTTTGGTAATATGCTGCACATCTAATAGAGTCATCATCCTAAAGGCCGTTTAATCCAGATGAATCTAAACCAAACGGAGGCCTCCTTTCTCTATGAATTGAATTGGCGGCTCTTTAAAGCTCGCCAGAAATGGAAGTAATATCTACACCTTTTGGCATCCTACAAGGCCTGTGAGACTGCCAGCCCAAAAGTCCCTGAGGACGGAAGTGCATCATGACTACCAAAACTAAGCCATACATGACAAAGCGGTACGCCTCCAACGGCCGCAAAACTTCAGGGAAAGACACCAAAAGAATCGCCCCCAGGAACATACCGCGAAGCGTACCCATACCGCCAAGAATCACGATACTCAAAATCAAAATGGAAGTGTCGAAAGTAAAGGAGTTCGGGTCAATATAGCGCATGAAATGTGCGTAAAATGCACCCGCAAGGCCAGAGATAGCTGCAGATAGCACAAACGCCAGCACCTTATAGTAAAAAGTCTTGATGCCCATCATGGTGGCAGCCAATTCGTCCTCACGGATGGCAATAAATGCACGGCCAATCTTCGAGTTGATAATCAGATGACTGAATAATGCCACCAAGAGCATAATCGCAAGCATCAGATAATAGGCGCCTCGATTTTGCAGAGAAAGCTCTATGCCAAACAGCGAAGGGCGAGGAATATTCTTAATACCAAGAGGGCCATTTGTGACACTCTGCCAGTTCAGTGCGACCATTTTAACGATTTCTGCAAATCCCAGTGTCACAATCGAAAGATAGGATCCTGTGAGCCGCAGAGAAGGAAGTCCCAAAAGCAGTCCTGCAAACGCTGCTATTACGATTGCAATAGGAGCAGAAACAAAGAAGCTCATACCAAAAGTTGTTACCAACACAGCAGAGGAGTATGCGCCGATAGAGAAGAAGCCTGCATTACCCAAAGAAACTTGCCCGGCATAGCCGGTGGAAATATTTAAGCCAATAGCCAGTGTCGCATAGATCATAATCATAACGATAATCCGCAGAACAATGGACGGCATCGGGAAAATAGGAAGGGCAAGCAGCAATATAATCAGGCCCAAAAGGAACCACTTCTGATGGTCCAAGACAAAAGCAGAAGCCTTCGCTATCAAATTTTTCATACCTTTGTAACTCCCTTCTTGCCGAACAGTCCAGCGGGGCGAATCACCAGAATTACAATCAGAATTATAAAAGCAAAGGCATCACGATAAGTACCGCCTAAGTATCCTGCAGCAAAGCTTTCGGAAAGGCCAACGACCAGGCCGCCAATCACAGAACCGTGCAAGACACCAATTCCCCCCAGCACTGCGGCGGCAAATGCCTTTAAGCCAATGGTGAAGCCCATGGTCGGATATACCAACTGGTAATATCCGGCAACCAGCGAACCCGCCACAGCGGCAGAGGCTCCGCCCAGGAAAAAGGTGAACATAATCACAGAATTGACATTGATACCCATGAGATTAGCAGCCTTACTGTTCTGCTCAACAGCTCGCATAGCCAGACCGATTTTGGTAAAACGAACTATAAAGGTGAGCAACAATAATAACAGCAGAGAAATGGTAAAAAGAATTAACTGAGAAGAAGTAACAGGAATGCTCCCAAGGTCTATGCCGCCAAAATCAAAAAAGTTGGGGAAAGATTTACGCTCACTTCCAAAAATAATCATCAGCATATTCTGAATGATATAGGATACGCCGATTGTTGTAATCAGACTTGCAATGGGAATTGATTTTTTCTTGCGAAGTGGTGCCAAGGCAATCTTATCGATTAAAACGCCTAGTACACCGCTAAGAATCACGCTGGCCAATACGCCATACCACGCCCCCCAGTGAAAGCCGATAAACATCATCGTCATGTGTGCGCCAAAGGTATAAACAGAACCATGGGAAAAGTTGATGAGTCGAAGAATGCCAAATACCAGAGAATAGCCTACCGCGACCAATGCATAAGCCATACCGATGGCAAGACCATTGAAAATATACTGTAAGAACATAGTGTACCTCTGGTTATCCTTTCGTCAGAATTACCGCACGGGACCGAGAACCGAAAGCAATTCTCGGTCCCATACAAATATAGCAGCAGGTAAAGACTAACTTGGCTTACGCGATCCGGATAAACTTGCCGTCTTGGATCTGGAGCTTCATGAATACCTTCTGTGCATCGCGATTCTCATCAAAGGTGATCGTACCACCCACGCCATCATAAGAAATGCTTTCCACATAGTCGCGAACAGCGGCGCGATCCTTACCCACATGGTCAATTGCTTCCATGATAATGCCAGCAGCATCGTATGCCTGGGCGGCCAAAGAAGACGGTTCTTTCCCAAAGCGCTTCACAAACTCATCGCGGAACTCAATGACAGCCGGATCATCGGACTCGTTGAAGTATGCTACGGGGAATACAGTTCCTTCCACAAATTCGCCGCCCAACTCAATTACCTGACGGTCATAAAGGTTTGCAAAAGCAGCCAGACCAATCTTGGGATCGATTTGCCGATACTGACGTGCAAAGGGCACAAATGTGTTGTGCATACCAACGACGATAATGGCGTCACAGCCGTCGCTACGGAAATTGGCAATCTGAACACTGTAGTCATCAGATCCGTCCATGCACTCCTGCTCACAGACCAGATTTAATCCCTGCTCTTCACACAGAGCACGCACGATCTCTGCTGTGGAAAGGCCCCAGTCCGTCTTGATGAACAGCATGCCAACGTTCTTTGCCTGAAGATTGTTCTTGACAGCATCCACCGTCGCAGCACCTTCTACACTGATGACAGTATTATTGCGGAAAATGCAATTTCCTGCCCCGGTAAAATCAGGGTGAGATGCGGAAGCGGAAATATTTGTCAGGCCATACTCTTGGAACGTCGGGGTTGCGGCCATACTAACGCCGCTAACATAACTACCGATGATTCCCATAACATCCGGATCCTCTACCACGCGTTCAGCGATGGCCGCAGCCTCTTCACCACTGGACTTGTCATCGTAGGAAACGATTTCAACTTTCATGCCATGGGCACCGCCCTTGGCATTCCATCGGTCAGCCTGGATTTCCGCAGCAACCTTAAAACTGGTACCGTATTCCGCATGATCACCGGTCAACGGTGCATATACGGCAACTTTTACAGTGCCCTCATTGGAATCGGAGGTGCTGCCCTGAGAATCACCAGAGGATGCATTTTTGTCACCACATCCAGTCAGAGATGAGAGAGCAAGTGCTAGTGCAAGGGAAATACCAAAAATCCTTTTCATGCGCTACTACCATGCAGAATGATTATGCATGGCTCCTCCTTTCATTTTTTATGATGTATATTTCAGCCGGCCGACTGCAAATATTTACTCTTTTTTCCGAACGGTGACCTCGCAGATGCTGTCACCCTTTGCGATTGTTTTTCCAAGTTCAAACTCAAATTCCGGGAACTCTTTCACGATTCCACGGTCGCCATCCATTGCGATGTCACAGAAAGTCGCAATATCTGCTTCCGAGAAGCCCAACTTCTGCCAAGCCGCTACCAGTGGACAATAGTGGAAATTGACCTTCATTTCGTGCTCATCCACACAAGTGGGCTCCATCTCAAAAATTTTTACTACGTTGTCGTTCAGAAACGCCTCAGCAAATGGCTTAATCTCATTCCCATTAGGGTACTTAGTATGTGCATGGAAACAGCCACAGCGCATAATGGCATCTCTGGCAAAGCTCATATCAAGTCCCCGCTTACGTGCTTCGTCAATCAGCAGTGCAAACCACACGGCCCGATGCTCAAACGCAGCGCGCATGTCATCGATATGCTGATCGCCTTGATAAGTGATGTGATTGTCAATCATGATAGTCCCCCCTCTTTCCTCTACATTGTGCGTTCTTCATATTTCTTCAGCTTGCGGTACAGGGTTGCCCTAGAAATTCCCAGGGCCTTTGCAATCGCATCCCTGCTCATTCCTTGCGCTTTCAATTTCTCTATCTGTTCCTTTTCAAGTTCTTCTATTGTCTGTGTGCTAGCAGCAAACGCTGGTATACCGATTTTGATAACGTCCGGCAGTGTGATACAGGAAGCACAGGTGCTCGCTAACCGCCCAACTACCATTTCTATTTCAGAAATGTTTTTCGGCCACTCATAATTGCACAAAGCTACCATGGCGTCTTCTCTGATAATGAAATTGGTTTTTTTATATTCGCGGCTAAACCAGCTTACCATATCGCTGAGAAGAGTTGCGACATCTGTCGGTCTCCGCTCACGAATCGGCTGAAGCACAAGCACATTTTGCTCCATTAGCTGGTATAGTTTTCGACTGAACCAGCCATTTTCTGTCAGCTTCTGGATATTTTCGGAGCTAGTAAAACAAAAGCGAATGTCCAATGGGCGGCCCCGTTCCGGAAGCGCTGGGCTTTGTGACATGGTAATGAAATCCGCCAGCTTATTCTGCAGGTGAATTGGCATCCGATTGATGTTGCTAAACAGGACGGTTCCTTTATAAGCTAGATGAATGGTTCCCACTTCCATAAATCTGCCATCCGGTGTGTTCCTGCCAAACAGCTCAAACACAGCGTTTTCTGAAGAAACTGTTGTGCAGTCAACCGCTACCAAGCGCTTGCCCGTTCTGTGGGAGAGGTCATGAATCAACTTTGCCACGGCTTTTTTCCCTGTCCCAACTTCTCCTTCTACAAGGAAGATCTGGTTCCCAGTTGTCAGGGCTTTGGACTGTGCCAATAGTCCCATGTTCTCCAACTGCCTGACCCAAATGCTGTTAGCAAAGCTGTCCGAATTATGTTTGTCATTGAGTCTTGTGGCGCAGAAATCAATATTTCGGAACAAAAACAGCAGATTCCTTTGGCTGCGGGGCGAATTTTGGGGGTTACAATAGGCTAGCCCATAAAATCTACGGTTTTGGACAGGATTCTCATAATAAAGCAACCTTCCTCCCCGTTGCTGCGGAGCTTGCAACAGTTCCCGAACAGCTGGGTGTTGGATTACAGATGTGATGCTCTGCCCTTGAAGATCCTCCCCCGTGTCAAATAGCACTTGAAATTTTTTGTTGCAATAATTGATTTGACCGGATATATCTGTGAATGCAACCGCATCATCAATAAAATTGACAACCATCTCCTGTTCCTGTCGAATATCATCCAATGCTTTATAGCGGACATAACTGATCAATTTCTCAGAGAGTAGACCCGCCATATTTTCCAAAAATCCAATGGAAGAATTTAACTTTTGGAACAGATTTCCCTGTGATCTGGGTACAACTACATAAAACGCGCCCAGAATTTCACCCTGGCAGATGATGGGGACTGCAATCACACCGTCCATTCGGCACGAATGAAAGTCGGGGCATCGTTTACATGGCGCATACTTGGAAGGATTGTCCACCGCCAAGGGTTGTCCCGTGGAAATTACGGTGCCGACGATTGAGTCCCATCGAACTTCTTCTGGTTCCTCAAATGAAGGACGTACACTGGAAATCCGGCAGAGATTTCGGTCAATTACAGTTACATTAACGCCTAAAACATCCGATATGATCTTGACGTGTCTCGTAACGACATCCTTTATATCCTTTAGCTCCATCTGCACCGTCTCCTTGTGCCCTTAGATTCGGTCAAGGATAAAATCTGTCAATTCCTCAATTTGGTATGCCATGGTGACAGCTCCCGGATCAAGGTGGCCAATTCCCTTGTCGCTCTGATAGCAAGCGCGGCCACGGACCGCTTCCATGTTCTTGGTATTTTCAGCGCCATCTTCCGCAGCTTTTTTCACGCGCTGTAAAAGCTCTGTCTCGGGGACTCCAGCTTTCAGAGCTGTTCGGTATTCCTCTACGGCAGGATACAGCGCATCGATCATCGTTTTGAAGCCGGGCTTAGACCTTCCCCGATCCATAATGGCCTGTAGCATCGCCTCCAAAACGGGAAAGAGAGAATGCACATCTATGGTATCAATGTCCACAGTGACCTTTGCAGCGGCAATGTATGCACTTCCATACAGTACGCCGGAACTACCTCCTATTGTGGACATCATTGTCATTCCCATCTGTTTATACATGTCGCTCACTGAAAGCTCTGCCAACTGCGGAGCGAGTTCCGCCAATTTGCTGAAGCCCGCGTTCATATTGGCCCAATGGTCTCCATCACCCGTAGCAGCATCCAGTTCCGTGATATAATCTTTATTTTCTGCTATTTTAGCCGCTGTGCGCTTCAGATACTCCGCAAATTCACGGGACGTAAGAGAAAAACCCATACTTGCCTCCTTGTTATACGCGAAATGCCGGAGCGTCACTGCGTTCGTCCAGAAGTTCCCTCAGTTCATCATCTAGCTTCAATAGTGAAAGGGAGCAGCCTGCCATTTCCAAAGCCGTCATAAAGTTACCGACATAAGTGCGGCTGACCTTGATTCCCTGTGCCTCCAGCAGTTTGTGAACCTCGTTATTGAGTATATACAATTCCATTTGAGGTGTCGCGCCCAAACCGTTAACCATCAGCGCAACTTCTTCCGGTTTTTCCTTATAATCGTCCAGAATGCGTTTCAAGAGAATCTCAGCTAGGTTCTTAGCTGTCTTGACCGTTGTACGCTCTACACCGGGCTCACCGTGGATTCCCATGCCGATTTCAATCTCATTTTCAGCAAGCTCGAAGCCAGGTTTCCCAACGCCCGGAATAATACAAGAAGACATCGCCGTTCCCATGCTGCGAACATTGACGATTGCCTTTTCAGCTGCAGCTTTAACTTCCGTAAGGCTTGCACCCTTGGCAGCCTTTGCTCCCGCGACCTTATGCACAAATACTGTTCCGGCAATTCCGCGGCGTCCAGTGGAATATGTGCTATCCGGCACAGCTACATCGTCTTTTACAACAACCGTTTCTACAACATGGCCATCCATTTCTGCCAATTCCTTTGCCATGTTGAAATTCATAATGTCACCAGAATAATTTTTGATGATCAGCAAAACACCTTTGCCGGAATCAGCCGCTTCGATTCCCTTCAGAATCCGATCCGGACTGGGAGACGCAAACACATTGCCCGCTACCGCGGCATCCAGCATTCCGTATCCGACATACCCAGCATGTGCAGGTTCGTGACCACTGCCACCACCAGATACAAGGCCGACCTTCCCGTCTGTTTTTTCTTTACGAGCGATTACTTCTGCCCCGGGATAATATATAATCTTTGGGTTTGCCTTTTCAATTCCTTGCAGCATTTCTGATACAACAGCGTTTGGGGCATTGATGATTTTCTTCATGATAACTTCCTTCCTTTCTTCTGGTTGGTAGTTCAGCTTGAAACCACAGGGAAAGCGAGGAAAATAAATACGGTCGCCGTTATATGTGCAACTCGCCTGTGTTTAGTTATTTTATAACATTCAATTTTTAGCAAAGTCAACAAAATGTATCAAATTGAGACTATCTTCGACATCATGGCTAAAAAAATCTGGACACATTTTAACAATTCAACACATTCACTTGCCTTTTTTTCCTTCGTATCTCGATTTGATTCATTTTGATACGATACTGCTCACTCGCAGTTCCACGCTAAAAGAAAACCTACTGGGTGACTTACTGATGCAATTATCTGCTAAACTGCTTCCAATACCGATATACCACTCCAATGCCTGTGAAGCTGGTTGTTGATACAATACAGAATGCGGTTGGGAATCCATTGACAGAAGCGAACGTTTCCTTCTACAACGCGCGCAAGGACATTGCGCGATACAAGGCAGAACGCCATGCTGAATATGAAGCAGACCGGGTGCAGATTCACGCCGGCTGATCCGGACACAGAAAGGCGGAGCGTTCCGAAGCCATGGACACGGAAAAAGCGCGGCTGTCCGCCGCGCCTTTGAGCAAATATATAAATAATGTCCACTGAACAAGTGCCCAATTTTTGTTCGGAGCGAAAATCTCCAGTAGATATGTAAACAAACGCAAAATGGCGCGCTGAATCTTGCGGAGATTCAGCACCAGAACGGACATGGCGATCACATGGGCCGCAGTCTCCCGTAGCTTTGCAGTGACCAGCCCCATGCCACATTTACGCTTCGCCAGACTGAATCTGCGCTCCACTTCCACGCGCTCGCACTCATCCCGATAGTCCTGAGCCTTGTCTCTGGTTTCACCCTTCTTAGGCCGCTCCAGAGCCGGGCCGGAAAGACGGATCCCATGCGCCTTGCAATAGCTGAGATTCTCCCGGTTTCGGTAGATTTTGTCCGCCGGGATCCGGCTGGGGTAATGCCCCTCCCGCGCTCGGAACCGCTCTGCCATTTCCCGCAGATTTCCCGCCTCATTGTAGGCGTCAAAAGAACAGCACTCCAGCCGCGTCCATCCGTCAACGACACTGATGTCCAGCTTCGCGCCAAACTCCACTGGCTTTCCCGCTTTTCCCCGCACAATGGGCCGAACGAAGGGCTGGCTCACGCTGACGATCCGGTCAGGTACGCTGTGGGTACCTTCTGCTGCTCATAGACGGTGCGGATCGTGCCCAAACGTTCCGTCTGGCAAGGGGGCAGATTTTTTCCGGGGGACAGTTTGCCATCGATGGCATCCAGGTCGCGCCGGAGGTAAGCCAGCTGCTTCCCAATGGCTTTGCGGGTCATTTTCGCGGTGTGTTTACGGCATCTTGTGTATTTCAGGTAATCTTTCCGAGCGCGTTTGCGGTAGGTTCGAGGCTTCTTTCCGTCCGCGGGATCGTGAAGAACATCCAAAAGCTTTTCGGCGTTCTCTCTGGCCTCGTTGAGCAGAGAAACGTCCTGGGGATAACGGATATTGGACGGTGCGCAGGTGGCGTCCACGATCATAGTGCCGCTGTTTCCGCCAGTTTCCGGCTGGCCGTCAGAATCACCATCGTCATCCTTGGATTCGGCTTCTTTGACCTGATGCTCCCTTGCGTCCCGCACGATCATCTCATTGATCTCACCCAGCACTTCCGGCGTCAGGCGCTTGCGGAAATACACCATCAAAGACGGGCCAAAGGGCAGCTTTTCGTCATCATAGCCAGGATACCCGTAGAAATACTGAAGATATGGGTTCTCCTGAATCTGAAGCGCGGTTTCCTCGTCAGAATAGCCATACTCCGCCTGAATGATGCAGGCTCCCAAGGCCAGGCGCAGCGGCTTGGCCACATTGCCTTTCCGGTTTGTGAATAGGGCGGCGTAGCGCTTCTCGATCTCCAGCCAGGGGATCGTTTGGGCTTTTTTCACCCACCGGTTACTCTCTTTCAGATTCATGCCCACCGGCTGTTTGAAATCCGCCAGGCTGATCTGGCCATTGCTGTAACGATACATAGTCGCCCTCCAGGTGCAAGGTTTTTGCTGGGTTCTTGTCATTTTCCTTGCTCCAATTATACCACGGATTGATTTCTATGGATTGAAATATAAGGCTTTTTCTATTATTCAATGCACATTAAATAGAACCGGAGGATATGAAATGAGAGCGTTATTAAGATACGGAGCGGATCAGACCCGCATTGCCATCGAGGTGGAGGAAGCCGTTTACGAACCGGAGGACAAGCAGCTGCTGCTCTACACCGGCAGCGAGACCTGCTATACTGTCTCCAAGGTCGTGAAGGTCAACGCCGATTCGTTTATCGAGGAGCTGGCCGCAAAGGGATATTGCGATCTGACCCAGTTTGAAGCCGCACGGGACGAATGACAACGCACCCCCGCCAAAACAGAGGAGAGATGAACATGACCATGCCAAGCATGGGCGAACTGCTCGTACAGCAGGCCCAGGAGGCCGAACGGCTCCGGCTCTTGCTGCTCGCCGACGAGTGCAAGACCATCGAGGAGTTCCGTGAAAAGCTCCATGACCTGCTGAACAAGTAAAACGCCGGTACCGCAAGATCGAATCGGAATATATGATATGCAAAGATCACAAAAGCATGAGCGGCAAAGTCACGAAAAACGCCGGAACGAGGATCATGACAAGATCCTTCAGAATACGGCCCCTGTTTGCGGGAAGCCCGGAATCGATCTGCTCGATGTGGGAAAAAAGGTCAGAAACCCCAGCGCACATGCCGACGAACGCAACGACGCCGAAAAACAGATAATACGCGATCATAGCAGAACCAGCAGCACCAATGAGGCAAAAAAGATGACAAAGTCCCGCACAATGCGGCTTTTGTCGATGGAAATTCCGGCGCGAACCTGCTCATCAAGGGAAGACGTATCAAAAACCAAAACGCAGCAGCAAACAAATGCCGCGATGCCAGCAAGCACGACCATGATGGCAGACACTCCTTCCCTAAAACAGTTTTTCTTTATCCTATCACAAGAATTCCGAGATCGTCAAGAAAGGCACGTGACTGCCACGGCGAACGGGCGGCGCAGCTCTATACGCGATAGCTTTCAGTCTCCAGAATACAATTACTCACAATTGCTTATTAGATAGTTTATTCAGATACCTGTAAATTGAGGTTTCGGTAGTCAGCAAGATCTTCGCCACTTCAACAATGGCCCCTTTAACCAAAAAAATACCCTGCTGATCCAGGCAGCGAACAATCTCTATTTTTTCCTGCTGCGACAGCCGATCCGGCGGAACCTTGTACTTGTCTAACTCTTTTCTGATGGTAGTCGATACGATCCCCTCCACCGAAACTTCAAAGCTATTATAAAATGACATTCCATGTTGATTGTCATACCAGAGTCTTTACCGGCGGCGTAAAGAGACGATTGAACGCGTCTTTGCAGACGCCAAAGAAAAACACGCTATGCGTTATACGCAGTACAGAGGCTTGGCCCAGGTAACGAACTGGGTGAAGCTTAAGTTTGCTGCCATGAATCTGAAAAAACTGGCCACCTGGAAGTGGAAGGAGTGTTTTATCTATCCGCTTTTCCGAGCCGTTTTCCTCTTTCTTGAACGAAATCCGGCTGTAGCTTGATGAATGGAATTGGTTTTTCGACAAACTGAAAGCCGCCCGTGGGCGGCTTTTTTATTTTGCAGTCTCTAAAATCGAAAAGAGGACCGCAGGATGATTGCTTTCAATCAGTTTCGCAGGGTGGCCGCCGGTCAGTGCATTCCGGCCGCTCACGTGCACAATAGGCACGCAAACTCATCCTGCCAACTCCGGCAGGGTAAGGTTTGTTTTGCAGCATTAGTATGAATAGTTGAGCGGCAGGGTTCTTTTCAAATCATCTACCGCTATTCGGATAAACTCATCAATTATCTTCCATTGATAGGAGGTTTTCCGATACGCGAATTTAATGGGATACGAACTGTCTTCCCCAACTTGATAAACTGTCATAGCCGCAAGCTGTTCCTCTGTCAGAATGGACTTCACTGCGCTCTTCGGCGCAAAGCACACTCCAACTCCCCGAGCACAGAGTTCCAGCAGCGTGTCAATGTTGTTGGACTGTGCCTTGATAATGGGCGTGTAAGAAACCTCACTCAGCAGTGTTCGAGCGATCTGTCCTACTTTATTGCTCTCGCTTCCTAACACAAATGGAAAATTTTTAAAGTCACCCAAGTCTTTTAAAAAATGTATCTTCCTTAACGGGCCACAGTTTTTTACCTGTGGTGGGACAAGAAGAAGCACTTCTTCACGATAATACGGCAAAAGCTCAAGCCCTTGGACTGCTTCGCCAAATCGGCCAATGCCAATATCAATCTCTCTATTAGAAAGCGCCCTGATGATCTCTCGATTGGTTCCTTCCGTCAAACGAACTTCAATGTTCGGATACTCCGCGTTAAATGCAGAAATCACCTGAGGCATCAAGGTCCGGCTGCGCGTAAAATCGATCCCAATCATCAGTTTTCCTCGCTGATTGTTTGTCAAATCGTTAAATTCATTCCACATGGATTGATAATTTTCAAAAATAATAGCTGCGTGCTTTAAAAACACAGTCCCCACATGGGTCAGTTCCATCGGACTGCTCCTGATAAATAATTTGGTATCCAGCTCCTTTTCCAATGCCGTAAGGTGTGCGCTGAGGGTTTGCTGCGTAATATGCAATTCAGCCGCTGCCTTGGTAATGTTTCTATGCTCAGCAATAGAAAGGAAATACTCCATAGTCAAAAAGTTCATACGCCCTCCTCGGATACAGCAAATCCCCTGTAAAATCGACTGAAATAAACAGTTTTACATCTTTGGTATAATTCTAATACAATATGCTTGTAACTTGCAACAGCGATTCCAGCATTTCATCACTATTGCCAAAAATTCAGGAGGTCATATTATGGATAGATACAAAACTGATTTCAGCCACATGAACTTCGCCACTCGTGCGGTCAAATTCGGTGAAGGCCCCGATCCCGTTACCCACGCTTTGAATACTCCCATCTACGAGACTACGACCTATGCCTACAATTCGACCAATGAATATGATCAGATGATCGTTGATGCCATGAATTGGGAGCCAGGCTGCTGCATCTACAGCCGCACAACAAATCCCACTACCATGGCGATGGAGCGTAAGGTCGCTTCTTTGGAAAATGCAGAGGACGCATGCGTCATCTCCTGCGGCATGGCAGCCGTCAGCCTTTCTCTCCTTACCCAGCTCAACGCCGGCGATCATGTCATTGCGAATGATGATACCTTCATCTGCACCGACAGTATGTTCAATGATATTCTGCCTTCCAAGGGCATCGAAACGACCCGCGTAAACATCACTGATCTGGAAAACATCAAAAAAGCGATGAAGCCGAATACGAAGGTCATCTATTTTGAGGCCCTGTCCAATCCCTTGCTGGAACTGGCTGATATCCCCGCTATTGCTGAGTATGCCCACGCTCATGGCTGTAAGGTCATTGTTGACAACACCTTCGTCTCCCCCTTTATTATGCGGCCCTTGGACTGGGGCGCCGACATTGTCATCCACTCCGCTACGAAGTATTATGTAGGCCACGGCGATGCCATCTGCGGCGTTCTGGCCGGTAAAAAAGCTGATATGGATCGCATCCGCTATTACAACGACAATCTGGGCACCCACATCAGCCCCTTTGATTCTTGGCTGGCTCTCAGAGGCGTCCGCACGCTGCCTCTGCGTTTGAAGAAGCAGTCCGAAAATGCTATGGCCATCGCCAAGTGGCTGGAAAAGCGTCCGGAAGTTGAGTTCGTTATTTATCCCGGTCTGGAAAGCCATCCGCAGCACGAATTGGCAAAGAAGCTTTTTGACGGCGACAACTTCGGAGGTATGGTCTGCTTCCATTTGAAGGGCGGATACGAAGAAATGAGCGCCTTTGCCGATGCCACTAAGATTCCTCCCATTGCTACCAGTCTGGGCGATGTTGTTACGCTGATCTACCCCAAGAAGCCTTACAACAACCTGATCCGTCTGTCTACTGGTATCGAGGATGTCAATGATTTGATTGCTGACTTTGAGCAGGCTTTTGAGGCAATCAAGAAGTAACCTCGTTCCACTATAATAAGGTGCAGCAAGTGGTATAGAGAATACTAGGGTTGAGCAAAACGCGAGTTTTGCAAAGTTGATTCGCAATATATAGGTTTTAAGTAAGCCGGATGGCGCTATTTATTGTATAGTCTCATGAGCAAATCGGAGTTTTGCTCAACCCCAGAGAATACAAGAAAAGAGGGGAGAATAAATATGGTCGATATAATATCTAACTTCCTAAGCACAGCCGTTGGCTTTCTTTGGGGCACCCCACTCATTGTACTGGTTCTCGGCTCTGGTGCCTTGTTTACCATTGGCACGGGTTTCTTCCAGTTTAGACACTTTGGTTATTTCTGCAAGGAGACATTTGGTGCCCTATTTGACAAGTCCCAGAATGAGCAGGGCTCCGGCCACGTCAGTGCATTCCAGGCTGCCGCTACTGCCGTTGGCGGCGCAGTCGGCGTCGGTAATATTGGCGGCGTAGCAACAGCTATTGCCGTTGGCGGCCCCGGTGCTCTGTTCTGGCTATGGATCGCCGCTCTGCTGGGTATGGCACTGAAGTGTGCCGAGGTTTCTCTGGCATGCTACTATAGAAGCTATGACGAAAATGGTGAGCCGTATGGCGGCCCGACCTATTACATTTCCAAGGGTCTTGGGCAGTTGCTTCCCAAGGGCATGAAACTGCCTTTCATTTTGGCAGCCATCTTCGGCATCGGCTTCTCCTGCAACTGGCTTTCCGGTGTTCAGGCTTATACCATTACGGAAGGCTTCTGCTCTGCATTTAATCTGCCCTTGATCGCCTTCGGCGTGTGCTACTGCCTGGTCGTCTGGGTGATCGTCCTTGGTGGCGGAAAACGCGTTGTGGAATTTGCAGGCAAGGTCGTTCCCTTCATGATCGTTCTCTTCGTTCTGGCAGCATTGGGCATTGTTTTGGTAAACATTACTCAGGTTCCTGCCGCAATAGCGCTGATCGTAAAATCTGCATTTACCGGAACATCTGCAGTCGGCGGCTTCGCAGGTGCAACAGCCTCTTTGGCTATTCAGACCGGCATCGCCCGTTCCGTGTTCTCCAACGAAGCCGGTCAGGGATCCTCCACCATGGTGCACTCTCAGGCTCATACCAATCATCCTGTCCGTCAGGGCCTGTGGGGTATGTTTGAAGTCTTCATGGACACCATGGTCGTTTGCTCTCTGATGTCTCTGGCCATTATTCTCAGTGGTGTTTGGGACTCTGGTGTTCAGGGTGCAGCGCTGTCTGTCTCTGCGTTCGGCAGTGTTTACGGCGGACTTGGCGCCAAGCTCGTCGCTATCGCTATCCTTTTGTTTGGCTTGACTACTCAGGCTGGATGGTTCTGCTATTATGACGTACTTTTGCGCTACTTCCTGAAGGACAACATTGCTCTGAAAAATAAAATCCTGAAAGTTTTCCGCTACCTGTACCCTGTTCCCGGCCTGTTGACTATTCTTTACACAGTAAGCAATGGCCTTCCTACCGGCTTTGTCTGGCAGATCACCGACTTTTTCTGCGCAGTACCTACAATGCTGAACATTATCTGTGTTCTGTCCCTCAGCGGCGTCTACTTCAAGCTGGTTAAGGACTATAAGGCACGGTATATGGGCATTGGCAAGATTGATCCCGACTTCAAGCCATTCTTTGAGGACGAAGTCAAAAAATAATCTCCCCAAGCTGCGATTCCTCTCTACTCCCGTCACATTATAGCATTTACAAAACCCACTGCCGTACCCCGGTAGCTTTGCTATCAGGGTACGGCAGCTTTTATGCAGCGGTGCTCGGCAGCTGTCAGGTCTAACTGCGCATAAAACGCAATATTGTCTAAGCGCCTGTCGCTGATTGGTCCGTGGCAATAATATGAACGTTATCAACCCTGCAGTCTTCCGGTAAATACAGTTTGGCGCAGTCTTATCTTAATGACTTCCCTTTTTACTCGACATTTTCCTGAGCATCGTCTATAATCTGGAGTAGAATTGTTTACTGAGGAAGGAGTTATTTGCCGTGAAAATGATCGACCCCACCGCCATGTCCCGGTTCACCGCTCTGCGGGAAGCTGCCGGAAAAATCGACCGTCTGGTCCCCCACGTCCGCCTCATGGAGCAGCCGCCCCACGAAAGCCGGGATACCGCCTCCGTGGCTTTGGAATTCCCCACGCCGCTGGTGGTCCTCAACTCCACCATCCGGCAGGCGCTGTCCTTCCTGTTCTCCGCCTGCGACACCGTGCAGACGGACAAGACGGAGCGCGGCATCTGCTTCACCTTCACCGTTTCCAAGATGTGGATCAAGGAGGACGCGGAATGAACCGCCCCTCGGATGTCGAAAAGCTATCCTCCGACAAGCGCCTTGCGTGACGTGCACTCTCCACTTTAGGTACGCAGCTCTCCTTCATGGATCCCGCCCTTTCTGTGGAGGAGGCCCCGTCGGCAGCCGGCATGCCCACCGCCACGGTCACGTTCTCCATTCCAAATGGCCACACGCTTGCCAAGGGGCCCACGGTTGCGAAGGGAATGCTTTCTAATCGTGCGGATCTCCTGCACTCCTATTGTGACGAGGAGGGCTGCATCTGCATGGAATACATTTTAAATCTCACATGGACGGAGGGCGTCCCATCTTGAGCGCCCCGCTCCCCTCTTACCTCAATGTTGGCCTCCCTTGGCTTCATTGAACAGGGGCTGAATGTCTGCGTCCCGGCTTCCCCTGACAGCGGTAAGACCTATCTGGGTAAAAGGGATGAGCCCTGCGTTTAGATACGCAGGACTCATCCCTTTTTCACTCATTTTTTAAGGCTGAAGCAGTTGGCCGCAACGTAGACGCAGTGTTCCTCACGGTTAAGTTCTGTGATTATTCAGAGACGCTCTCTGTGCGTTAGGAACACCGGTTAGAGCTGTTATATCGTCTTTTTTCCATAGATATCGCTCCGGGCAATACCAATATTCCTCTTTGCGTTTTTTGAAGATCCGGTACGGCGCATCCAAGGAATTGTCATAGATGTGGCATACATCGCAAAGCGGGACCAGTTCATGGACAAGGGCCAATGCCTTATCATAGCGGGAAATTATCTTTTCGGTTGGAACACCATGACCGCCGGCGGAAACTCGAGACGCCACACGGGCAACATTGATTTGCGGGTCGGCTGTCAGGACATAATAACAGCGAACGAAAAAGCCGGCATCTTTTGCTCGCTTGAGGAGTTTCAGGTTTCGGTCTGTAGACAAGACGGTCTCGAAGCAAAACCCCTTGTGTTTATCCAAGTAATCTTCACGCCGCTTTTCTGCGATTTTGGCAGCCTCCATATTACCACAATCCAGGACTCGCTGAATCTCATCTGCATTGACATAAGGAAGCATCGGAGGGCGCAGCAGATCTGTTATTGTACTCTTTCCGGAACCGTTTGGCCCTGCAAAGACAACAATCTCCGGCTTCTTAATCGGCTTGTTTTCCATATCCACCTTTTTTCATAGCCTCTCCCACAAGGGTCTTGGTGCCATCAGCGTGTTCCATATAAACCTTGCCGCTTTTCGGGTCAAATCTTGCAATAGGCTGATTCAAAAGGCGCTTTTTTTCCAACTCGTTCTTCACAGCTAACCGCGCGTTTCTAACAACGATGCCATCATGCGGGACAGGTGCAGACATACCATATACTCCTTTCACATTCTCTCGATACAGCAATAAATCAGGTGCGTTTCATACATTTTATCATCGTCAGTATATCACGAAGGCACTGTGTTTACAACAGCCAAAGTACAGCCCAGTACGGCTTGGGAGATGATAGTCCCCCTATCAAGGTCAATGCAGACATTCTTTCACTCCCCTGCCATTCTAATAGCCTTTCACATTGAAACATGCCGAATACCGCATACGCAAGAACCCGATGTACGGCAAAAAGCACGACCTGGGATCTTTTCCCAGGCCGTGCTTCTGTCATTACCGGATCGCGTCCTTGAACGCCTGACCCGCCTTGAATACGGGAGCCTTGGATGCGGGGATCTCCACGGTCTCCTTGGTGCGGGGGTTGCGTCCGGTGCGGGCGGCCCGCTCTTTGACCTCAAAGGAGCCGAAGCCGATCAGCTGCACCTTCTCGCCGGACTTCAAAGCAGTCTCGACCGTGGTGATAAACGCGGCCAGAGCAGCGTCACAGTCTTTTTTGGAAAGGCCGCTGGTCTCAGCCATGACGGCGATCAATTCAGTCTTATTCATTGTATTTTCTCCTCGTATTGTATTTTTCGCTGGTATAACGTAATTATACAGGACATACGGCAAAATAGCAATCTCCGCTTGATTTTTCAGGCCCGGCAGCGCAAAAGGCTCCGTCATCCTTGTCCACGGCACGCTTTTTGTGCTCTGCCCTATCAAAACTCCAACAAATAGTTGCAGTTGGTACTGCTGAAGAAGTCGCGGCAACACGCAAATCTGTTTCCGTGCTATTGGCAGAACGCAACCAGATGTGCCGGCTCAATAAGTAACTTTTAAGAGAATGATTCTCTGCCGACGCTCACCATGATAAGGAAAAATAGGGTACGGTACAACAATTTTACTGTACCCTACTTTAACAAGTTAAATGGTGAAGTTTGTGGTGGAAATAGAGGCACCCGCAGCAATTTTACTGTACCCTATTCTGAGAAAAACTCCTTCATCACAGCGTCCAGCCGCTTCTTCAGATTCTCCAGTGGAAGTTCCAGACGGTCCGCTGCCCGCTGCAGATAATCCTCATCCAAGAGTGGACCGCAGCGGTTGATCGTCTCGGCCAACGCATACTTGGTGTTTCATTTGCGGCTTATACTGTATTGTGGTGACCTTTGCCTTGCCCACGGCAAAAAACGGTGTTCTGTGGCTGGCCTACATTTCCGATTGTTGGACGGACCCCCCCGGATTTTACTTACACATTTACAAAGAACCGGCTTACTCGGCTGCGGATGTTGCAGGTGACTGCACTGGGGCCGATACTGATGGGCTTGTACAGCAAGGAGCAGGGGATCGAACCCTCTCCCGTACCGCCCAGCAGGAGCACATCATCTCCGGGCCGAATATCGGAATGATCCGTCACGTCCACCATGAACATATCCATGCACATGAGGCCGACAACAGGGCAGATATGACCGCGAATGGTTTCTCTCCTTGTTTTTATTCCAAAGCTTTCTTAATGAGCCATTCGTTGCAAACGGTTAACCTTTCCTGTACTTTGTTTTTCTGCCTCTTCCGTCCTGATAGATCAAGCCGTTTGTAACCATGCGTTTTAGAATACGGCTGGCCGTTGTTTGGCTGACATCCAACAGTTGATCCACATCGCTACGCACTACATAGCCGTTTTGGGCAATCAGATCCAGAATTTTTTCTTCATTGGATTTGCGTTCGTTAGACACGGTATCCATTGCCTTAGCGGCATTTCTATTGGGAAGTGTAATTTTGAAAGCATTGTTTGTTACTTCAATTTTAGGCTCTAACCCTGTGCCTGCGTATGCTTTCATGATTTTGGGCATACCGGTTCCGTAAGCTTCAATCAGCTGTAAGCGATAGAAGATAGCTGCTAATTTCGGATTTCTGCAAACGGAGAGTCCGAGCATAATGTCATCCAAAGAGATTCCGGTAGGTAGACCGCCCACGGATACAAATTCGATTCGATCATCATAGATACTGACAAGGGTGCTGGCACTAAAAGAATAATCTCTATGCACCAGAGAATTCATCAATGTTTCTCTCAGAGCGTCCTCCGGATAATCTCTGGTATCAGTTCGGTATAGTCCCTCAAATGTGGCCTTGGTTTGATTGTGCAGATCGAGATAGGCATACAAGTCCTCCATCTGCTGAAACAGCGAACCGGTAAACTCACGTCTATCTTGGAATACGCTCTGATCAACACCAGCAAAGGTTGCAGCCTTGATGGTATTCGGACATTGTTCGGACAGAAGCAACGCTACATTGGAGTAAATGCCGTCCGAGGAAACCATTCCCAAAGACTGCATCTTAGCGGCATCATAGGGAACCTTCCTCTTGGCAAACTGCGCTTCCGCTGTCTGAAATGACAAATTCTGCTCCAAAGAGCGCATGGTTTCAAAACTGTCGCCATCGGTTTCTTTAATCATTTTTCGGATGGCGGTATCAGAGGTAGGATCTGTAGATGTACCATTGCGGACATACACTCCGCTGGGCTTTAATCCCTTACTGCCCAGATAATAGGGACGGTCTGTACCCTCCTGAACGGTCACGGCGATAATTTGTTTATCAT
>CEAH01020621.1_pt1 | contig 47292 bp, 45 predicted proteins | sample 557571 | NCBI WGS metagenome assembly CEAH01 (sample SAMEA3182092, study PRJEB8094) | gut metagenome | biome: human; feature: gut; material: Stool; isolation source: human stools | place: Canada | collected 2013-11-25
GAATTGCTGTGACACGATGGCGGCAAGACCGTCTATGCCCCGGCGCATATCCGTATAGCCGCAAGCCACATAGTATTTCTCTACCCGACTCAGGTCTATCATGTTTGCTGCAGCGAACGCAGGACTGCGGCGACTGCATCGATGTCCACATGTCCCGGCAGTACCATGCTGGCTCCATGATACTCTATCCGCAGTTCATCCGGCTTCTCACGATCTTCTAACGCCACAAGCTGCGGGATCCCGCGTTCCACTGCGGACTCGCGCAGTTTTTTCAACCAATAGTAATAGCTCTTTTCACTGATCCCTTGCTGCGCACAGAATTCCCGATTATTCAAGGGGCTATCTTTGCGCTGCTGCATAAGCTGCCGCCACTGTTCCACTCGGTATGCTTCTCGTACTTGCATGACTTCTGTCATCCCTTATTCCTCCCATTCTCTCGAAAAACTTACCGGAAGTTTTTCGACATATGGGAAGATTTTTGCACACCTTTCTCCTTTGTTCCAGCCGTGCCATTATTGAGCGCTTACGCTCTAGACGCCTTCATTGCCGGCTGACTTCATTCAGCCGGAGCCTGCAAATAATTTTGCGCATAAATCTTGACGGCACCTCTTTCCCTGCTTATAGGCTTAGCTTTTTCCCGCGGGCACAGCCCGTGGTTGCATCTCTTTACAAGACAACAGAGGACAGGCGTGAGCAAATGCCTGTCCTCTGTTGTATAGCATATCAAGAGTTCCCGATATGTGCGGGTTATCCATGTGCTCTCAATTCCACCATCTTCTGTCGAAAGTGTTCAATATTTCCGTTCCAGTCTCTGTCACAAGGACCTCATCTTCGATGCGACAACCGCCGTGACCTGTTTGGTAGAGACCTGGTTCAACAGTAATGACCATTCCTGGAATGAGGACGGTTTTGTCCCGCTTTGCTAGCACTGGCGGTTCATCAACGCCGAGGCCAATTGCGTGGCCGAGGTATGTTGCAGGACCGCCGAAGGCCCGGGTATGATTGCTTGTAAAACCGTGTGCAAGCGCAATACTTCCGCTGATTTTCTCAAGCTCCTCGGAGACTACGCCAGGATGCATGGCGGCAACGGACTCTTCCAACATCTCCAGAGTCGTTTCCAAAATATAAATCTGCTCCTCGCTAGCTTTTCCCACTACTGTCGAACGGCAGATATCAATCATATAACCGTCGAGCTTTCCATTAATCTCCATATGGACCATATCGCCCGATTCAATGACCTTATCCGATGCAGGAACAAGATCATACGCAGTCTCTGAACGGTAGCCGGACTGACAAGTAGCGAATGCGCCGGTCACCCCGCGTTTTGTCAACTCGGATGTGATAAACTGATAAACCTGCTTTTCCGTAAGGCCAGGCTTTAAATAATTGCGAAGAAGTTGCCCAACCTCATCGCCGATTTTTGCCCCTCGTCGCAGAATATCGATTTCATAGGGGCTCTTTGCTGCCCGCAGAGACATAACAATGTCATCGGCAGCTGCAAGACCAGCTTTTGGCAACAGACGCCGAACATCCTGATAAACAGCTGCGGTCACAACGTCCATGCCCACGACACCGATATCCGACTTCTCCAGTCCCATTTCTTCAATCACCTTGGCAATATTGCTCGGAAGATCGTCATCGTAGCGCACATCAGTGATAAACAGTTCCTTTTCATAAAAAGGCGTTGTGGTCAGCAGGACGGGCTCCCCTACGACTGGCAGGACAATTGCCGAGCATCCGCGGCCGCGGAAAGCAAAGCGGCGCGGGTGGCCTGGAAGGAGTGGCTGATGGCCGCATAGGTACATTAAGTCACCGACTCTTCGCGGTGCCATGCCGATAATGATCAATGCCTCATAGCCACGCTTTGCCGCCTCGGCGCGAGTCCGCTCCATTCGTGATTCGTATTCTTTTCTCAGAGCAATATCCATTTGGTTTGTCCCTCATTTCTTTTTTCTGCCGCTCCAACATCAGCCATCCTGATGTAGAAAGCAGGAGATGAAGTGGTCCTTTTCCTTTTCTATCAATGTCGGTTCACATTGACGACACTGATCGCTTGCATAGGGGCAGCGCTTGGCAAACCGGCAAACAGCATCAGGGTTAATCGGCGAGGTGATCTCACCCTTAATCAGAATTCGCTCGTTCTGCTTGTCCAAATTAGGGGACGGAATAGCCGAGAGTAGCGCCTTTGTATACGGATGCATGGGGTTTTCAAATAGCTTTGCGGCAGGGGCTTTCTCTATCAGTTTTCCTAGGTACATAACTGCAATATCGTCTGAGAAATGATGCACCACGCTGAGGTCATGTGTGATGAACATATAAGTCAGCCCCAACTCTGCCTGAAGATCCTTCATCAAATTTAGGATCTGTGCCTGAATCGAAACATCGAGAGCGGAAACCGGCTCATCGCAGACAATAAATTTTGGATTTAAGGATAGTGCGCGGGCAATGCCAATCCTCTGTCGGCGTCCACCATCTAACTCATGGGGATAAGTGTTGTACAGGCGGCGCGCCAGCCCAACCGTGTCCATCAGCTTAAGGGTCTGCGTCTCGCGCTCATGACTGCTTTTGTACATTCCGTGCAGTCGCATCGGCTCTTCAATGATCTGACTGACCGACATTCGAGGATCGAGTGAAGAAAACGGGTCCTGAAAGATAATCTGCATTTCGCGGCGCTTGGCGCGCATTTTCGCATTGCTGAGTCTGGAAATATCTTCTCCATCAAAAAGTACGCAGCCACCTGTCGGTTCGATTAATCGAAGGATTGCCCGTCCAGTCGTCGACTTTCCACATCCGGATTCTCCGACGACACCCAGAGTCTTACCTTTCCCGATGGTAAACGTTACATCATCTACCGCATGGAGCATTCCCCGCTTAGTTTTGAAATACTTTTTTAGGTTCTGCACCTCCAAAAGCGGTCTGTTATCATTCATTACTTGTCACCTCGCTCTGGCAGAAGCTTTCGCTGTTATAAAGATGGCAGCAAACATAATGCTCCTGATTGCGATATACCGGAACAGGAGCCTCCGTTTTGCAGCGTTCTGTTGCAAAGTCGCAGCGTGGACAGAATGCACAACCTTTAGGGAGATCGCGCGGATCAGGCATCAGGCCCTTAATTGGCTTCAGTTTGGCTGTTCTATCCTCCATGTTTGGAAGTGAATCGAACAGTCCCTTTGTATACGGGTGGAGCGTGTGGCGGTACACATCATCCAGTGTGCCGTGTTCTACAACCTGTCCGGCATAAATGATCGACACTTCATCGCAAATATCTGCAACGATACCCAGATCGTGCGTAATCATTAGCATGGACATACCATATTTCTCACGCAGTTTTTTCATCATATCGAGGACCTGCGCCTGAATCGTTACATCCAGCGCAGTGGTCGGCTCATCCGCAATCAACAGCTGCGGATTGCAGGACAGCGCAATCGCAATCACAACTCGCTGCTTCATACCGCCAGAGAACTGATGTGGGTATTCCTTACCACGATGGGCGGGAATGCCGACCAATTCAAGTACATCCCGTGCTTTCTTGACGGCATCCGCTCTCTTTAAGTTTTCATGCTTACGTATCGCCTCAGCGATCTGATCCTCGACAGTGCGAATTGGGTCCAAGGAGGTCATGGGATCCTGGAAGATCATCGAAACCTCTTTGCCGCGTATTTTTCGCATCTGCTTGTCGCTTTTTTCCATGAGATCCGATCCAAACAACTCAATACTTCCGTTGACAATCTTGCCAGGCGGGTCTGGGATCAGCTTCAGGATTGAAAGCCCTGTCGTTGTTTTTCCAGCGCCAGTCTCTCCTACAAGGCCAAGAGATGTACCCTTCTTGATTGACAGATTCAAACCATTCAGGGCTTTTACGGTGCCTTCGTCTGTACGGTATTCCACGGACAGCCCCCTGATATCTAAGGCGAACTCATTTTGAGACATATTGTGCTCCATTTCGTCTATGCCCTCCCTTACTTCAGTCGGGGATCTAATGCGTCACGCAGGCCATCACCGAGCATATTGAGAGAAAGAATGGTGACCATGATCGCCAATCCTGGGATCACGCACAGGTAGCCGTACTCTGAAATAAAATTGCGTCCATTGGCCAGCAGTGCCCCCCACTCGGGCGACGGTACAGAAACGCCCATGCCGAGGAAGGAAAGCGCAGAAGTGTTGTAGATTGCCGAGGCCATACGTAGTGTTACCTGAACGATAATCGGTGCCACGCAATTAGGAATAATATGTTTGAAAATAATGGTGGAGTTCTTCGCACCAACTGCCCGTGCCGCCTCAATATACTCTGTATCGCGCACGGTAAGTACGGCGCTGCGTACAACACGAGCAAAAAGTGGGACGGAAGCAATACCGAGTGCGAGAATCAGGTTTGCTGTGCTTGTACCGAGAGCCGCAACGATAACAATTGCAAACATAGTCATTGGGATAGCCATGACAACATCCATAACACGCATGATGATGTTATCGACCCATCCGCCGAAGTAACCCGAGATCGCACCCAAAATACCGCCGACGACCAGAGAAAACGTCACAGAGGATGCGGACACCGCCAAGGAAATGCGACTGCCATGCACAACGCGCGCAAGCATATCACGTCCAAATTGGTCGGTGCCGAAGGGGTGCGCCCAGCACGGGGCGAGCAGACGTTCAGGAATATTGTTGGCCTCAACCATCGTTTCATAGTCAAACAGCAAATCTGCAAAAAGCGCCATCATCAGGATAATGAACAGGATAACCATGCCGATTACTGCGCCACGATTTCGGCACAGGCGGCGGAAAGTTGTCTTCCATTGACTCGTTTTTTTGAAGCCTCCAACTTCAGGGGCATATTTTTCTGACATAATTCCCCTCCTCCCTTACTTGTACATAGAGCGGACGCGGGGGTCAATAAAGCCGTAGATTAAATCTACGATGAGGTTGACCACGGAATAGCTGATAGAAAGCAATACAATGCAGCCGAGCACCAGCGGAACATCGCGGTTATTGACAGAGCTTACCATTAAGCGCCCCAGCCCTGGCCACGCGAAGACGGTTTCAACCAAAATTGCACCGCCAAGAAGATTGCCAAACTGTACGCCGATCACTGTAATTGTAGGGATTAACGCATTGGGAAAGGCGTGCTCCATTACGACCTCACCCTCGCCGACACCCTTGGCGCGTACGGTGCGAATATAGTCCTGTCGAATTGTCTCCAACACGGTTGAACGCGTCGTGCGGGCGATAGCCGCCATGTTAATAAAGCCGATGGAAAAGGCTGGCAGTACGTAGCTGAGCCAACCGTCCCGCATTCCCTGTGAAGGAAGCCATCCAAGTTTTTCTGAAAACAGCATCATCATCATAAGCGCTAGCCAGAATGCGGGCATGGAATTTCCAAGCAGTGAAATGATCATACTGCAGTTATCAAACAAGGTATTTTGCTTGACTGCCGCAAACACGCCGAGCGGTAAAGCTAATAGTGTTGAAATCACGGCGGAAACAATTGCCAGCTTTAGGGTATTGGGGAAACGCTGAAACACCTCATCCGCCACGGAACGGTTGGAAATATAGCTTTTGCCCATATCCCCATGAAGCAGACCAATTACATAATTTGCGTAGCGGACCAAAAGCGGCTTGTCCAGCCCTAGCTCCTCCGTTTTCTGCTGAACCGCCTCCTCAGTTGCATTGTCGCCCAAAATAAGCATGACCGCATTGCCGGATGCCAGATTCATGACGATAAACACAAGAAGAATCACGCCCAACAGAACAGGAATCATCATAAGCAATCGCTTGGATATATACTTTATCATCTGTCTGTCTCCTAAAAGTCTGTCTAACAACATATAGCGGTGGGCGTGCCGGATGGAACTCACCCGGCACACCCCGTGACGCCTTAAAACTTACTTCCAGTACATATCGCAGAAGTTGGCATAACCGGTCGCACTACAAAGAACTCCGTCCAGATCCTTGTCATAGGCACGGAACCATGTGGACTGATAAAGTGTGATCTGCGGAGAAAGGCTGTTCACGATACCGACGATTTCATCAATGATCTCCGCACGCCTGCTGGCATCCAGAGTCATTTTTGCCTGATTGACCAGCGCATCGAGCTCATCAGTCGCCAGGGCACCTGCATAAGTCTTACGACGGTCAGAATGGAAGCGCTGGACATAGGTTAGGGCATTCGAAGGAGACCACGAACCCATCGTCGCAACAAACTCGCCGGATTTCCATGCATTGGAAGCAGCCGCGGCATCCATGGTAACCACATCGACATGGATACCGATCTGTGCAAGGTTGCTCTGAATGACAGTGCCTACCGCCACGCGGGTCTCATTGTTACAGATGATCTTCAAATCAACGGTGGAAGGATCGCCCCCCCACGCAGCGAGGTATTTCTTGGCGGTGTCAAGATTATAGGGAATCGCGTTGGTATCCGTAGATTCAGAGAAGCCACTAGCAATGCAAGAGTAGTTGACGGAACCGTAGCCATTAAGCGCGGCAGCAATGATATCCTCTCGATTAATCGCAGCGGCAATTGCATTTCTCAGATTTGCATCGTCGAAAGGCGCGCGATCATTGTTGAAAAAGAGAATAACAGCATCTACGCTGGGTACTTCGGCAACAGTAATCGCATCATTGTTCTGCAGACTTGCAACATCCGCAGTATTAACATCCCAGACAAAGTCCACATCGCCGGACTTTAGGGCGATCGTACGGGAAGTCCCCTCGGGAATAATGTTGAAGACGAGGTTGGGGATCTTGGCCTTGTGCGCCTCGTCAAAATAATCGTCGTGGCGCTCGAGACTGATGTAATTACCCAGATTCCATTCCTTAAGCTTATAAGGTCCGGTACCAACAGGGTTTGCGCTGAAGTCATTGTTTGCGTCAATAAGGGCTTTGGGAACAATATAATTATAGTAGTAGGCAAGATCATACAGCAGACCGGCATAGGGGGCGCTCGTAGTGATTTTCACGGTATATTCGTCTATAGCTTCGATCTTGGACATGCTGGCTGTGTACAGAGTCGCAGCAGGGAGGGATTTCGCGTATTCGAGAGATGCGACGACATCGGCAGAGGTCATCTCATCTCCGTTGTGGAATTTAACACCCTTGCGCAAAGGGAACGTCCACTCCACTTCGTTCTCAACAGAGTAGCTTTCCGCCAGGTCACAGACCGGATCCAGCGTTGCATTGTCAATCCGCATTAGGCCGTTGAACATCTGAACATTCATTTGCACAGAAATCAATGCACTATGATCATAAATACCAAGGGATGGGGGCTCGCTGGTAAGGGCTACACGCAGGGTATCTTTGGGGTCTGTACCGATCTGTTCCCCATTTCCTGTCGGATTTTTTCCACATCCAGGAAGAAGTGTGAGCAGCATTATGAGTGCAAGGGACACGCTAAGCCATTTGGTGTATCTCTTCATGTTGACCTCCATTTTTCCGTTTTTATTTGCTGATTGCCTTTTACCGCCCAGTATGCAGTATTTATGTCTTCCCGTTTTCTGTCGTCTCGCCTTTGCAGGTGATTTGAGCGTGATTAGGGAAAGCATACCATTTCATTACGTCCCTATGAGGGACAATCCTCGTATTCCGCCAAGATGTATGCGTAGAGTTCTTCCATATAGGCTGTAAGGCTGCTCCGTTTGACATGCTCGTTCTCCGTGTGGAATGCGATGCCGTGCGGACCAAACAGGATCGTTGGAATGCCAAGACTATTGTAGAGGATATTGCCGTCGCTAACGCTTTGGTTTATGCGCAGCTCGGGGATGCGTCCGAATCGTTTGTGTAGAAAGTCGGTGAGGTGCTGTACGTCCTTTTGTTGTGGTGAAAGCTGATAAGCCGGATAACTTGGTGTCTCCCGTTGAATGGTCAGTGACCCCTTCCCCACCTCACTTTGGTACAGCGTCTCAAGCTCAGAAATAAACGCTTCGAGACTTTCAGTGGGTAAAAGCTGCTTATTGATTAGAGCGCTGCAAACGGCAGGAATTGTTAGGCTATAGCCAGCGTAGTCGCTCACCATCTGCAGGCAACAATAGGAAGCCCGTTCCCCGCGCTCATATTGAGGCATATATTTTTTCTGCATTGCACAAAGTAGCGCTGCCATGCAATCAATCGCATTGACCCCTCTCTCCGGTGTAGCTGCATGTCCCTCCTTTCCCTGCACACGCAAGGAAAGAAGTGCCTTTCCAGTCGCGCCAATCACCAAATTATCGTAGTGCGGTTCACCCATTAAAAAGACTGCCTCGCGCGAATCTCTTGCCGCAGGCTTTGCCTTTGTGACATAGGCGTTGGCTCCAATAGAATGCCGTTCCTCATCTGCAAGCCCGACAAATTCGACTGCGGCATTCAGCTTTTTGCCCTCTGCACGCAGGCGCTTGAGCACAGTGAGCTGTGCTGCAAGTCCGCCCTTCATGTCCGCGGCGCCAAGGCCGTGGAGCTCGTTGCCGCAGCTTGTCAGTCGATATGGGTCGGTTTTCCAGCGTGGGGTGGGTGCCACCGTATCGATGTGTCCGCCAAGGAGCAGCCTCCGGGACGGTGAGCCAGTTTCTTTCCAGTAGCCGAGCACGTTATAGCTCTTCCCCGCTATGTGCTGGAGTTCGCTTTCCATTCCCAACTCATCGTGCAGATAACTGCACAGAAAACGTGCGAACGCCTCTTCATTCTGGGACTCGCTAGGGATAGAAACCATCTGCTCAAGCAATTCAAGACAATCCATCAATCTGCCGCCTCCTTTCGGTATGCAGCAACGGAGCGCCGGCTTGGGCAAAGATTCAGTCGGGCAGCAAGTTCGGCACAGGCAAGTGCCAGGGGTGCCGGGTCAATGACCTTAACGCCGCAGCAGCGCTCGACCTCCTCACCGTACTGCGCCATTCCGAGACAGCCAAGCACGACCGTGTCGACTTGGTCTTCTTCGACAGCCTGTTCGCAGACTCCCTTCAGATATCGCATAGTGGCGTTTGGATCCTCACGAAGCGCCACCACTGGGATGTTCAGGGCTCGAACAGAGGTCATTTTTCGCTGTGCAACCGTGTTTTGCATCAGCCTGCGGTATGTGCGCGAAATATTTTCCTCGATCGTTGTAATAACAGCGAAACGATTGGCAACAATATCCGCCGCGGCAAGGGCAACCTCACCGGGTCCGACAACGGGAATGGACACATTTTCCCGAATGGCGTCGATTGCCAAGTCACTGAAGCAATATACGACAAAGGCATCGTAACCGTCCCGTTCCGCCTGAACGGCAGCATCAATCAGCATGGACCCTGCGAGTACTTCGTCTGTGTTTGATTCAATGGCACGGGGACCGAAAGGAATGCAGTCTACGGAAATTATGACCGCAGGAGAAACTGCGTGACTGAGCATCAGCTCTCGTGCGTTCAGCGTCCCGCGACTCATCTCGCTGTTCGGAATCACGACTTTTATCTTCATATCGCTACTGCCCCTTTTTTTCAATGTCCCGATACACAGTAAGTGACTGGCAATGTGCATCTCCTTCCAGAATATTTCTGACTGGACAGAATTTCACGTTTGAGCTATAGCCCTCGCGGATAGCCGTGTCTACAAGGCAGTAAATATGTCCAACCTCGGCCCAATCCTTTTCCAGCCATACATCCGCAAACGTGCAGCTGTCCGTAACGTTCATTTTCATATCGTTTTCATATGTACGGTGAAGATCCCAGCCTTCAGCAATTGGGATGTCGTAGAAGGCATCAAGATTTTCGATTGTCAGCGGAAGCCCCGCGGCCAATACCTCTTCTGCGATCTTTTTTCCACGCGCGTGACCGAATTCCATCATCGCCCGTTTGAATGATTCCTTTGCCTCGTCGCCAAAGTCCTCAATCACCGCCTTTGTCATGTAATAGTACATATTCGCCATATGTACGGACATATTGCGGACAGCTTCACCAATCGTTTTTACCTGTTCCATATACTTTTCTCCCTCTGCAGTAAAATGCTTTCAGCCGCTGCTACACGCACAGTATGCGTTTATAAAGGTCGGCAAAACAACTGATTGTAAAGAGCGCGTCGTTAATGCGATTTTTATTTTTCACGAGTTGGGTCTTTATGAGCCCATACTCCAAGGACGCAGGGTCTAGCTTGACCAGTCGTTCAAAGTCTGCAAACAGAGGGACAGGATAGGAAAGGCTTGTGTAGCCATAGCTGTCTTGTGAATACTTATCCGCACAGGTCATAGTCACATTTGTAATCTGCCGAGCAACCATCTTTACGAAATCGTTATAGAGCTTTGCTCGCTCCTCGGAAAGATCGTCGGCCATGGATTGAATCTCGGCAACCTGCCGCTCGACCATTTGCAGATTGTCCTCCAGATCCATGAAGTCCATGTGATCACCAAATTTGTCGGCGATTTTTTTGACGTTTGTGTGGAAAGCAGAAAGCTTATCACTAAAGTCATAGGGCAGAATCTTCGCCGTTGCTAAATCATAAAGGACCTTGAGCGTTGCCTGCGTGTCCTCTTCCAACGCTGTGGGATTGCATTTGTCCTCACCGTCTTCAATGGTGTGGTTCCACCACCCGAGTGTCGCGCCGTGCGCGTGCTCCATATATTCTTTGGTAAATGACTTCCTCTGCGTAATGGAGGAAACTCCGATGCCCATAAAACTCTGATCTCCGATTTTTTTGAGAGCCATGGCGCGCAACTCCAGCTCAGGGAGAACATCATTAATGTTCTTCTTGGCAAAGCTGAGCAACTCCTCGGAGGCCTTAATCTCGTAAAGTTCTGTCTCCTTTACACCAGTAGAGTCAATATGCATATAGCAAACACAATGCTTATTGAGCTTGTCCCAGTTGTTGTCAACAAACCATGTAGAGCCGGCAGCCTCCGCGACCTCATGTCCGTCCCAGAATACAAAATACACATCACGGTCAAGCTCCTGACGATGTTTGCTGAGAATACGGCAGATTTCCAGCGTGGTGGCGTTGCCAGTCGCATTGCAGGTCACCCCTGGCTTCCACGCATCCAGATGGGAGCAGACAAGCAGAAATTCATCGCTTTTCCCATTGCCTCGAAGGATCGCTGTAGGCTGATGGACGATGCTCCAGGTGCGGTCCGCAATTGCTGTTACTTTGACCTCGACCTTCTTTCCTTCTAAGCAGAGTTGCTTGAGCTTAAGACCAGCTCCCCTCGTCACGCCGACACCAACAATTTCAGGAATACAATGAAAATTGGCCTCTGTCGGGTTGCCCCACACGCCCTTAAGCCCGCGCCTGCAGATAACCTCTTCGTCATTCCCCCAGTTCATGCACATAATGCCCGCAGCGCCCATCTCATAGGCAATACGGGCCTTTTCCGGTACAGGTGGTGCATAGGAGACTTCCACCAGTACCATCTTACCCTCGACATTGATGTCCTTGTAGGATGCATAATCCCCATTACCTACATAAATCAGCTCAAAGACCTCGCCTTCCGGTTTGGTCGCGCGGATATGGGCACAGGGCAGGCTGTCAATTTCCATTGCCGGATCGAGCACGGTAACCTTGGAATACATCGGATCGCTGTTGTAGGTATAAAACTCTTTGTTTTCCACCTCCAGTCCATATTGGCGCAGCCGCTCTGTCACATACCGTGAGGCTGCCGCTTCACATGGACTTCCGGCCAGGCGGTACGGAAAATTCTCCGTCATATAATGAATCGTTTCCAGCATTTTCTGCTTGCTTACTTCTTCCGTCAGCATACTCATAAAAGTTACTCCTTCTTCAGCTTGCTCACTTGGTCACCCAGTACATTTTTATAATATAAATAAAAATGCCAAAAGTCAAGAAAAACTTTCGGCATTTTTCGTATATTTTTATTATTTTTTAATTCAAAATGTCCAGCGTATGCTGAATATGGTCAAACATTGCCCGCTGCGCTTCATTTGTATCGCGATTTTGCAGTGCACGAATGATTCGTTGGTGGTCGGTTTTCTCTTCCTCCACTTGATGCATGTCCAATACACTATGAGACGTCGTATGCATCATTTCTAGGATCGTAGAGAGGACGATATTCAGGGTTTGTTCCATGAAAACACTACCAGTTTTCTTTGCATAGAGCTGATGTAACTCAAATTCGCCCATGGTCGTGTTCGTTTCCGCAAAACGGCAGAGCATCGTCTGATAAGCCGCTTCAATCTCATCAAGGTCAGCATCTGTTGCATTGCGAACAATCAAATCCATCGCCTTTGTTTCCAGCACCTGACGAACCTCGTAAGCCTCATAGAGAGAGTATCGTTCAAGATTTTTTGACATCTCTTCCTGCTTGTTCTCGCCAAATCGGCTAACCGGCAGTTCTCGCAGAAAACGGCCCTTTCCTTGTCGGGAGGTGATGATGCCACGCTGCTCCAAAATATGAAATGCCTCTCTCAGAACATTGCGGCTTACGCCAAGTTGCTCCATCAGCTCACGCTCGGCGGGCATTTGATCTCCAGGATGAAGGGTATTGTCATCTATAATGCGGTACAAAGCATTCACTACTTCCTGATAAAGTAGTGGGCGTTTTGCCGAAAGAGACAAACTCATTTTCTGTTTCCTCTCATAAGAATTTAACTTATCTTACTTTCTTTCTTTTGAAAAGTCAATAAGGGCTTTTTACCATGCGCTTCTCTATCCGCGTTGACCTCTTCCATCAATTCCTTCGCATAGTGCCTGGCAGCTGCCGGGATCTGTTCCTTCACCTGCTTCTTCGTGTTGGCGTTGGCCTTGATGTGTGTTCCGTCGATGAAGACGGCCTTGGGAGACAGATAGCCTGCCTTGGCTACCTCATCCAAAATCCACGCAAATACCCGATCCACGGTCTCTTCGGTGAACCGATGCCGGAAGTTATAGCTCACCGTGGAAAAGTGCGGCGTTTCCTCCTGCAAGGGATAACCGAGAAACCAGCGATAGCAATTGTTTGCGCTGACTTCTTCCGCTGTCCGCCGCAGCGAGGGAAGGCCGTACAGATGCTGGATCAGCACCATCTTGAACAACACCACCGGGTCGATGCTGGGGCGCCCATTATCCTCGCAATAGAGCGGCTCCACCATTTCATACAGCTGTGTGAAGTCCACCGCTGCATCTATCTTTCGCAGCAAATGCTCCTTCGGCACCAGTTGGTCTATGACTACGAACTCTACCAGATCTCGATCCATTTTCCCGCGTTCCAGAATTTTTCATCACCCTTACCCATTCTACCATATCCAGCAGAAAAAGCCCAGCTCCAGCCGGACTTTTTCGACAGACTGAGTCAGAGGAACGTAAATGTTCCTCTGACTTTTTTATTGAAGGGATATACGCCAGACTTATGCTTGGCCATTCACCAGCTCACGGACGATGGCCTCGCCCGTCAACTCGCTGGTACGGTAAATATTTTGGCAGAATGGCTTCAAGCTGAAGTCCATGCCTGCATTTCCTTGATCCAGCAAAATGCCCGTGATCGTAAAGCGGCGCGCAGACTGTTCCTTCTGCAAATTTGAGATGTACTCCTCCGGCAGAAGGCACTCACCATCGGTGATGAACACAATATCAGCGTTGTCGAAGCCTTCCTCCTGCATCAGCCGCATGGCCTCGTTCATCGGCGTGCAAAAATCCGTACCGCCGTCAAGAAAAGTCTCAGCTGCGCGCAGCTTATCCTCCACCGTTGTCTGCTTTGGAAGAAACCGGTCCGTCTGAAATCTGCCCGGGCCGGAGAAGTGGACGAGGGCGAATTTGCGTCCCTCGCTTTCCGCAATCTCCAGCAGCGTCAGCGCAACGGCCTTGCCCCACGCAGCACATTCGCCTGCGGTGGAGCCGGATTCGTCGAGGCAGCAGATGATATCGCCCGCGCCCTTATAGATGGGTTCACGGCGGCAATACTGCTTGATCTGCCTCCGCTGATACTTCCGCAGGAACAGCGGCAGTGTCTCCGGCGCGGCCAGCATAGCAAGCTCCGAGGTCAGCGCACGGGAGAGGTCATTGCCCAGCTCCAGCGAATACTTCTCACCGCGGCCATAGGCGTACCCATTTCGTTTTCCCTGTGCAAATATCTCCCGGAAGCGGCCGAGGTATCGGGAAACATCCCGCAGGGCCTCGCTTGCCCGGACACGCTCCAAAAGGGTCAGATTGGCCGGTGTTCTTTTGAGGTCTCCCGGTTCATCGCTCCACGCGCCAATGATGCTCTGTACCTCCTCGGCCCTTTGTGAAGCGGCAGACAGGGCGTGATGGACGATACCACCTACAGCCTCCTTGCTTTGCATCGCGCTGTTGTCGATGAGTTTGGTGACCGCCTCCACCTGCCGGCGCTTGCTTTCCGCTTCATTGGCAGCTTTTATCATGTCCCTGTTCAGAGAGGGATCGTCCGGGTGGGAGGCATCATACTGCTCCAGCAATTCCGCGAGCCGCTGTACCGCAGTTTCCTGCGCCCGTTCCAGCCTTTCCAATATACTCAGCGCGTCCTTTTTCCCGCCAAGCTGACGCATCAGTTCGTCTAATTCATCGGACGCCGCAGACACAAATTCCGCTGCCGCTTCATAGGCCGGGAGCTCGCGTCCCTCGCACACCTCTTTGAGCGTGGGATACTCTTCGCTCTGCGTGATATGCTCCAGGATCGGTGCGTTGAATTTACGCGCCGCCGCAGAGAGCGCCTCCTCGTCATTGCGCCGGGGCATGAGGGAATAAAACGACTGGAATACGTCCTGCGACAGTGCAGGAAAGGATCTCAGCTTTTTCCCCGCGCTCTGCTCGATCTCGTCCATAGCGATATCCTCTGTGCGCAGGTCATGATAGATATTGTTCTCCAGCTTGGTAGAGCGCAGCACGCGGTCAGTTCGTTCCACACGGTCTGCCTGCGGCTGCTGCGTCCACGGAGAAGCCAAAACATCCTGAATGGTCCGATAAGGCTTCAGCATGGCGTGTCGTCCTCCTTCCCATTAAAGGTCCTGATCCATGCCAGGAGGATATCTCCCGCCCTGTTTCGATCATAGCGAAGCTCGGGAAACTCGGATTGCAGGTAGGGCGCCGCGCCGTACATATTTGTCTCACCGCTCTGCCGCAGCCGTTCCAGATAATCGAAGTATTTCTGATTATCATTCTCTTTGGCATAGGCATTTAAGTACATATTGTAGTCCCCCTTGCGGGTAATGAGCCTGATCCAGAAATTACAGCGTTCGCCCACATAGTAAAAGCTGAACTCATCCTCATACTCCTTTGAGATGCAAGCGTCCATGTGATCGGTGCAGAATTTGCGCAGCGCCGCAAGATCCTTTAAGGCATCCGGAGCGGTCAGCGCATTGTAAACGCGGTCGATCTCCGTGCATACCTCCGGTGTGGCAAGCGCCTTATGGCACGGCCACACGGTATTGTACCAGCGCCAGCTGTCATGGTCGGCGCGAATGTGTCCGATCTTACGCCGAGGGGTTGGAAAGGCGCAGCCCTCCACAGTCTCCGTGTCCTCAAGCACCTCAGAGAAGGGACACTCAATCAAGAGCCTGGATAAGATGTTTTCTTTCATTGCGTCCCTCCGTCACGCTGCCTTTGCGGGGAAAAATTGCTCCGCCCTCTTCAGAAGCCACGCCTTGACGCCATTGCGGCAGGTCATGCCGCTGACCTGGCTGGTACAAGTCGGCACCGCGCACATGGCGCAGGCGTAGATAGCATGGTTCAGCACGATCTCCTCGGATAACTGGTCGATGAACCACGCGAGATCCGCAGGGAGCGTGTATGGTGCGAGGCCCTTGGCGCAGTGTCCGCACAGCACGATGCCCGTGGTCACAGATTTCTTACAGATAGCACAGTTTGGCATATTGTAGTCTCCTTCGTATATGTATGTGCGGGAGGGAGGGCAGCCTGCCCTCCCTCTCCATTTTTCTTAGAACGGCAGTTCGCCATTCTCTTCGCCAAAGTTCGGTGTAAAGCCGCTGGGCGGCGCGCCGAACCCTGCGCCGGGTTCTCCCTCATAGGCGGGTACATCGCCGCCGTCTTTCGGCTTGGAGTCGCCAAAATACACGTTGTCGGCGATGACCTCCGCGCTGCGGCGCTTGTTGCCCTCCTTATCCGTCCAATCGCGGATCTGGAGGCGTCCTTCCACAACTGCCATACGCCCCTTCGTGAAGAATTTACTCACAAATTCCGCCGTCGCTCTCCACGCGACAATGTCGATAAAGTCCGTTTCCTTTTTTTCGCCGTCCTTCTTATAATCGCGGTCAACGGCAAGAGAAAAGGAGCAGACCGGCGTATCCGACTGCGTTTTCCGCAGCTCCGGGTCGCGCGTGAGTCTTCCCATCAGAATGATTCGATTCAGCATAGCTTCATGCCTCCATATAAAATGTTTTCGTTTTAAGATTTTCAGTTCAGCGCCGCGAGCTCAGAAAGCGGCGTGTAGGTAAAGCCGGTCTCCTCATGGGCTTGTCGGCTGATACCCTCAAGGTCGGCAAGCAGGCTGTCCGTCAAGGCGATTTCACCATCCGACTGCGCAGCAGCGCGAAGCTCGCTCTGCTTCTGGTAAAGCCGTATCAGCTCCCCGCGCAGCTTGATAAACGCCTTGCGGGCGAGATCTGCCCGTCCGTCGCCGCAGGCTTCCTTGAAGTCAGACTGAGACTCCAGCGCCATAGCACGGAGATTGTCCGTCTTTTCCTGCATGGGATTAACGCACAGGCGGTTCAGAACGCTTTCCACCTTTTCCCGGTCGGCAGGCAAACGCCAAAGGTAATTCTTTAGCGCCAGAAGGTCGGAAGCCTCTACCTTATCATGGCCGGAGAGCCATGCCTTAGCCTGCGCGATGGGATAGTATCCAAGGTATTTGCGGTCCGATACCGCCATGCTCTTACGCAGCTCGCAGAGAATATCGTCCGCCAGCTCGTTCACGGCGTCCGGCACGGGGATCGCGGCCACCTCGCGCTGCATCTCGACCAGCTCCTCCAGCGTGATCGTGGCGGTGATCTGCCCAAAGGCACCGCTCTGCTTGTTCTTCAAGACAGCAAGGCGGGTATCACGGTCTTCGATGTTGGCCGTCACGACCTTCAGCTCCAAACGGTCATACAGTGCCTCCAGGATCTTCTCCTGCGGGTCGCTGAAATTGGGGATCTCATTGGACGCCGCGAAAAAGGAGATCGTGGGGATGGGATATGTATGGCCCTCATTGGTGTACTTGCGTTCATTGAGCGCTGTGAGGAGGGAGTTCAAGACACCGTCATTGCACTTGAAGATCTCGTCGAGCAGCACGATGTCCGCCTCCGGGATCTTGCCGGAGGTCTGCACGACCGGCTCGCTGTGATGCAGCAAGGCCACGGCCTTCCGGTATGTCTCCAGCTTGTCTGCGGCTTTGCCCAGCATGGTGAGGGTTTCGGGCGCATTCTTCCTCTGCCCCAGACCGTCTACCGCACGCTTCAGATTGAAGCGCAGATTTTGGTATACATCATCATTCTCCAGCGCGGAGTCTGGGATACTGCCGGGGATCAGGCTGGATAGATCGACGCGCCCGAAAAGCTGTTCCTCATCGCTCTGCTTGGAGAGCAGGCGCTCAAACTGCCGCGCGCCGGTGATGTGCCGGCGAAAAAGGTTGATGGCATAGCTCTTGGCCTGACCGGGCTCACCCAATACAAATAGGTTTTTGCGGGTCAGAAGGGCAATGGCGATCATCTCCACCAGCTCTTCGCGCTCGGCAACGCTGCCGTTCACATCGTCGATCACAGAGAGCATTTTATCGCGCAGGCTCATTTACAGGTCCTCACTTTCTTTTAATCTGTCTTTTTGGTACTCGGCATAGCAGCTCGGACAAGCCGTATCATAGCGAAGGCGGCGGCCGAAGCGCTCCAGCAGCGCGGCAAGCACCCGTGCGCTCCGTTCATCCTTGAACGAATAGGCACGCATATCACAGCCGCCGAGACCGCAAACCTCTGTCACGACCTCCCATGCAGCTTCATCCTTAGTAGGCGATACCGGGAAAGCGCGCAGGGCGCGCAGATCTTCGTCCGACATTTGGAGCACCTTGGCAAAGATGTCTGCCGCAGCGTCCATATCTTTGCGTATATCTTCCCGCTTCCCGGGCGGCGTATCCAGCGGCTCAAGCATATCGGGAGACATGATCACGCAGTCAAGGCTGATGTCATCTAAGGTTTTAGTCTCTCCGTATAAGTCTGAAAAGCGTGCCTCCAGCTCGCGGAGCATTTCCTCCGAGGCGGGTATCTCAAAATCACAGTAGATATCCGGCACATCGTTTTCCGTTTCGCGGTCTGCACCGCTGCGGATCTCCGTGATCGTGCCGAAAAGGCCCTCGTACTCGCTCTCACCGTTTGCCGAGATCCTGCCGCCGATGGTAAGTACTTTTCCTTCCACGTAGAAACGTGTGCCGTTTTCCCGTAAAATCATTCCTGTCTCCCTTCCTCACGCGGCCATTGTCCCTTCGTATAAGGGGCTATTCTCTGAAAGTGCATCAAGCGAGACCATATCTTTTTTTCGATACTCCTTGGGCGCACCGGTCAGACCGCACAGGCGGTAGGCGGACTTGCAGTTGAGAAGCTCATACTTGAGCTGCGCGAAGATGTGCTGCTGAAGCGTTCCCTTCTGCGGGTCAAAGCCCGCCACGGCCTTGATGAGCCGAAGCGCAAGCTGCTGGTACACATCGTCATATTCCAGCTGTGCCGCCCGCATCAGCGGACGGTTCTTTCGGATCACGGTGTCGATGCACCAAAGGTGCTTTTCCACGAGGGCATTGCGCTGAGCGATGGTATAGTTGTTGTTCATGTTCATTTCCTTTCTCTGTGATAGGGGTCCAAAGGCGGCAGAAGCCCTTGTCCCAATCCTCCAGTAACATCTCATGCGTGTAGGCGGGGGAGTTGTAGACGGCGTTGCGGCAGTGCTGCAAGCGGACCGTTTTCTTCCCGCCGCTTGGATTTCGCTCGGTTTCGTAATAGGAATCGTTACAGGTATCGCAGTGCCTTTCGATATTGTTCAATTCGTGTCCTCCATCTTGTTTTTTCGTGCGGTCTCCGCGTCAAACAAGGCCAGCAGCTCGTAGTCGTGCTTCGTCTTGTAGAAGAATGCGGGGCTGATCCCGTCGTCGATCTCAACCACATAATGCCGGTAAACGGCTGCGCCAACGGTTTCTGCGTCCGGTTCCTCATTGCATCGCCTTGCAAACTCCATGGGTGAGAAAGGCGTATGCAGTTCATACAGCACAGCATATCGGTGCGCCTCCGGAGAGATCTCTTTGCCAAGGTCATAGCAGAGCCTTTCGTGCAGCATCCAGTCTACCGTGCTCTTGAAGCAGTAGACCCGCAGCTCGCTTGGTATCTTTCTCTTTGGACACCAGCTCGGCACATAGGTCTTTGGATCATTGCGCCTAAATTTGTGTGCCCGTTTACCGCCGGTGCAAAAGCGCTCTCCCATGTGCATGGTGACGCCCATCTGCTTGGTAGGGTTGCTCTCCATGTAGCGAAGGTGCTTTTCACACTCATAGCAGGTTTCTTTTCGCAGATGCATTTATACCTCCTTCTCCCGCGGTGCGCAGGGTTCTTTTGCGTCCTCGTGAAGCGGACTCTCCAGGATCTCATAGCGGATAAACCAGCCTGCTGCATAGTCCTTGCAGTATGCCTCCCAAAATTGGCAGTCGTACTCCTCGCAGTAAAACGATTCATCGTAAGGAAAGCTCATTTCGTCCTTTCCCTTCTCCACCAATTCCCGCAGCCGCTTCTCGGCAAGTGCCTTGTCAAAAAAGGTCGCGATAGCATCCGGAGCAGGGAAAACGCCGCGGTCGGCGTAGGCTGCCGTGTGGACGATGGTGTAGGCTTTCTGCCCCTCTGTTTTGTCTCCAGTTTTCGCTTCTCTCTGCACCAGCCAGTCCTCTACAAACGGTCGGTCTTCCTCATGGAACATCGCCGCAAATCTTTCACGAAAAGCCGGATGGGAGAGAGCGGCATCGAGCCGTCTATGGAATTGATCGAGCTGCCGGTACACCGCCGCAAGGAAATCCTCCGGTGTCTGTGCGTCAACAGGGTATTGGCCGGCGCACAGGCGTCCGCCGCACTGACGGCATTTGCTCACCGCGCAGAGCCGATGGCCGCTCAGGTCCGCAAGACTTTTGTAGTCCAGCTCCCAGCGGATGTCCTCCATGTTCTCTGCAATGTGAAATACGATCTGGGCCACATCTCCGCTCTGCACCGGGGCGCAGGAGCAAAGAGTCTCCGGTGAATGGGTACAGTAATGCTTTTCACACATACTATGCCGCCTCCTTATTTCGTTCCTTTTCGCACAGATCGATGAGCCTTTGGCAGCGATCCATCTCAAAGCCGCCGATGTGGGCGAGCTGCTCGGAAAGCCGCAGCTTCTTTGCCATCCAATGGTAAGCCTGCGTCCGCGTCATACCGCGTTCCTTCCAAAAGCTATCAAAGACCTGATGCGTTTCCTTTCGCTTCAGCCGAAGCGTTTCGTTGGCCAGATTGCCGAGCGGCCGTGTGGTGCCTTTATGACAGCCGACGCGGGCGTTGCAGTTCTGGCATTGATAGAATTTCTCCCGTTCGATGCCGAGACGCCTTGCTGCTGCCGCTCCGTAGACCTCCGCAGCAGGGACCAGACGGACAACACCACCGCAGTAGCGGCAGATCTTCGGGATCTCCAAATGCAGTCCCCCCTTTATGCCGCCTTCGCTGCGGGCGGCTCGGCCGCCTTTTTCGTTTTCTTTTTCGCCGTCGGTGCGCGCATGACATTTTGCAGATAATAGGCATCCTGCGTACTGATCGTCAGCATACCGTTTTGTGCAATGCCGAGCGTGACCGTTCCGCTAAGCGCCTTCAGGCAGGATGTAAGCTGCCGTGCGCTGTACCAGTATTCGCCCTCGGGCGTGCCTGTCAGCGCGATCACCTCGATACTGGCGGAGGCGCTGCCAAGATCGCCGGAGCAGTGAAATAGCAGCCGTTGATCCTGAAAGCTCAGCCGCACCCGCCCATCCAGAGCGACGGACATGACCGAGAATAGCGCGTCGCGCATTTCCTTAATATCCGTGAGCACGGTGAAGCGGTTCGTGATGGTCTTTAGCAGCGAATCCGTGTCGATATAACCGCCATCCATAAGGCGCGAGCTGAATAGAAAGTTTTCTTTGAAAAAGACAATGCTTTTTCCCGTAGTGCCGACGCGGAATACATCCTCATTCCCGCACATTCCGGCGAGCTTTCCCAATGAGGACGCGGGGACCAGCAGGCTGATGTCTCCCGTGCTCTGATCGTCGCCCTTGGCGGTCACGATGCAGCTCCCGTTACTCCCTGCCGCACGCAGGCCCGTTCTGGTGAACATCAGGTTCACGCAGCGCAGCAGCGGCTTGCTCTGGTCCTGTGCCGTAGCAAAAACGGTATGCTGCGCCATGTTAGGCACGCCGCTGACCTTGACGGTATCCTCTGGGAATGGCAGGTCGGGCTTGGGGAAGGCCCCCATGTCCCACACATCCACGCTATAACCCGCGGCGCCGCTCGTAAGAACCATGCGTCCGCGGTTTTCCCTGCGGCAGAGCTCTGCGGTTTCCTCCGGGAGCCGCTGGATCATTTCTCCGAGCGTCTTTGCGGCGAAAACGAGAGCGCCATCCTCATGAACGGTGCAGGGCAGCTTTTCCGCCAGCGAGACCTCGAGATTCGTAGAGGTGACGGTGAGCATACCGTCCGCGCTGTCTGTTTCCAGCAAAACACCGCGCAGCACATCCAGCGGGGAGTCCGGCGGCGCGATGGTCGATGCGCGCTTTACCGCCGCAAGCAGCTCGGCGCGGTTGATGGTTATGTGCAAATGATCTCCTCCTTTAAGCGGCGAAATCGAAGATCGACAGCTGGTTTTCATCCACCTCTGCCACCTTCGACCTCTGCTTCTTCTTTTCTACCTGTGTTCTTGCGAGCAGTCCCTCGTAGAGCTCCCGGCTTGCCGCAGTCTGCACGGGTCGCGTGCCGCCGTCTACGGCTGCCGGCGCGAAATTCGGAGCAGGCAGAGCGGATTCCTTTGACGCAGGCTGTACTGCCGCCTTTCGATTGGGGTTGACGACTGCCATTTTCTTGAATGCCGCAGCGATATCCTCCACATTGTCCCGTATGCCTGCTGCCAACTCCTTCGCCATCTGCGAGGTCAAGTCCTTGACGTCGCTCATGGCGGCAAGTCCCTCCTCGCTGAACGTTCCTTCGATGATGCCCGCGACCGCCAACTTAGAGGCTATCAGCTTCATCGCCTTGGCCTGCAGGGTATCCGCATAATAGAGCATATACACCTCTATCTTTGGCGCCGTCTGATTGATACGCCACGACCGGCGCGACGCCTGCCGCAGTGTAAAGAGGTTATAGCCCATCGAGTAGAAGATGATGGTGGTGAAGGCATTGAGGTCGAGGCCGGTCTCCACGCAGCGAGGATTTGTGATGAGGACCTGCAGGCCGTTTTTGACCCGCTTATCCACCCACTCCTCGCGTTTCTCCGTGGCGATCTGCGGCGCGAGGATCTCTGTGCGGTAGCCGTTTTCCTGCAACAGCTTTAATAGCTTCTGCTGCGAATCCGTGCGCGTCCAGCTGGTGTAGATCAGCACGCGCTCACCGTTCGCCGTCTTCTGCCGCACGAGCTCCAGCACCTTTTCCTCTTTAGGGAACAAGCGTGAGAAGTCTCCGCAGCTTTTGGGCGTTACGATTGGCATTCCCGTAATGGGATGAATGACCTCCGGCTGATCGTAGGGCTGGTCCGGGTAGACCGTCAGCAGGTTGAGATAAGCCGAGAGGATCTTCTGCGCGGCTTTTCGATCATTTTTCAGGACCTTCTGGAGAACATTCTGCACAGCCTGATAGCACCTTCCGACGTCCTCCGGCATATCCAACGCCACAGGGATCTCCTCATAGCTCGGCAGATCCTTTCCCATGTCCGACAGGGACAAAAAAGCCGTGTATTCCAGCAGAAAGCGCGAAAACACCAGCGGCGAAACGCCGGGGAGCTGGCGTGTGCGCGTTTTCCGCTTACTGGCACGCCGGTTGGCGTTATACTCCGCGTCCCTTGTTTCGTAAGCATTTTCCACCACACCGTACTCCGCGTCAAAATCGCCGGGACTGCCATACTGCTTTCCATCCTTGAGCATAAGCCCGGGGACGATGCGGTAGAGCAGGTGAAAAATACCGGAGGAATAGCCGTTGATAAGGGTCGCCGTCATACCGACAAAGAGCCTGGAGGCGCCGTACAGCTCCGCCATTGCGTCACCTTGGCCGCTGGCATTGTTGTATTCGTGCAGCTCATCGCAGAGGAAGGAGCCGATCCTGCCGTGCAGCTTTTTCTTGATGTAGGTGCTCAGCGGATAACGCCGCTGTGCGCCGCGAACCGGATAGTAACCGTCCGGATCCTGCGCGATCTGCGCGAGCTGGTCGCAAACGTGCGCGTTTTTCGTACGCTTGAGATGAGCTTCAGCGCCATAGCGGTGTGCCCATCCGTATTCGCCGATTTTGACCCATTCCATCCGTCTGTCCGGATTGACCGCTGACCATAGCGGAGTGCCGCATTTAGGACAAACATGGTTTTTCTTATGCTCCCTCTGAAAGAAGAACTGATCGGCCGGTACGGTGTAGTGCGTCCCGTCCTCGCTGATCTCCATTTCGATGGCCGCGTCGCAGTCCGGGCAGAGGAATGCGCGGCGGCGTTCATTCCAACGCACGGCGGGATAGCGCATATAGCCGTCCCGCGCCCGCTCCTTGGAAAAGACCGCGTACACACTCTTATCGCCCTGCTCGTAGAGAGCACAGAGCCGGTCCAGCTCTGTGATGCTGTGCACGACCATGGCGTAGGTGTCCGGCAGCGTTTCTCCGATCTCACGCACCCATTTTCGTGTGACATGGGAGGGACACATGACAATGCCGAAGGACTTCTCCGCGCCGCGCCCCCTCTGTGCAGCCCATAAGCCATGCAATGCGCCGAGGGCAGTCGAGCCGATTTTTGTTTTGCCCGAGCCGCATTCCGCAATGATAAGCGCAGTTTTCTTGCGGTCAAGCTGCCGCTTGACAGCCTCCGTCACCGCAAGCTGGGCGTCATAAAGGGAATAGCCGGCCCGCTGCGTGATAAAGTCGTTGATGGACAACACTTCATCCGAGAGAGGCTCGCTGGCAGGATCAAAGAGCGGCATGAACTGATTGCGGATGCGGTCCGCGACGGTCACTCCGAAGGTATTGAGATACCCTGTGACATTGCTGACCTCATCAAAGCCGTCCGGGGCGCCGGGTACAGCGCCGGGGATCTGAATTGTCCCGGCCTTCAGCCCCTCCTCCAGTACCTCAATGACATTCCTATCCTCTACTGCCAGCTCCAGCACCCATGCGTCGATCCGCTCCTTTTGCGAGATGACCTCCAGCTGCCGGAGGTCTCCTCGACTTTGGAGAGAAGCGAGCACATAGTCCCGAAACGCGGGAATGAGCGGCGCTGCCGTTTTGTGATCCAGCTCCTCGAAAAGACGTGTTCGGTCTCCCTCGGGGCAGAAAATATAGCACTTTCGCGGCTGCTCCGATCTTTCAAGCGTTCGTTCCTCGCCGTCGTCCTGTCGACGGCTTTCCTCCTGTGCGTCGTCGCTGGCCATGAGCGTTGCCACGGCATACACACCGTCGTGAGTCAGCTGCCGCCGATACCCTTTCAGAGAGCTTTGCAGCAGCCGCACCGTATCGTTTTGGGTGGCTTCTATGGTCGCGCCGCCGTAGATGGCGTCCGCCATAGCCCGAACCATCTCGGGGTATCCACCGAAGCGGATCGCACAGATCACGCCTCCTTTTTCGTTGTGATCGAGCACAATCGTATCAGCGTAGGCGGATAACCGTACCTGCGCCGACGGATCGTAGTAGCTCAGCTCGATCAGCTTGCTATTTGACATTCATTTGCTTGCTCCTTTCGATTTTGAGACAAAAAAGACCGCAATCGCTCCTATGAGCAATTACGGTTTCGTTCTTGTCCTTTATTGAATTCCAGTTCGTTTGAGTCTGCCGGAGGGCGCAATAACCCCCTTTCTGTCGCCGTTCCTCCCTAACTTACTCCGCCCTAACTTACTTCGCCCTGAAATACAGCCTCATTCTACCATCCCGCCGCCTGCCTGTATAGTTGGAGTTTTTCCATACTGTCCACGGGAGTATTCGGTAAACAGCGCAGGCCGCAGAGGTAAGGGACAGGCTTGTATATCGTAGAACCTTATTGCTTGCCGTAGGTACAAGAAAGCAATCATCGCCGTTTGCCGGATGCTACCGACCGTTATCTGGATCGTTTTGTCCACGCTGAAATCTATTCTGCCAAAGGCAATCCAAAGGATAAGTTGGGCGGACTTACTGTTGTGATCTCCAAGGCGGAGTGACTGACGCGGCTTCGCAAATACGGCTACATTTTTAAAGATGAGTTAACAGTTGCGCCAAACTGACCCCGTAATCCCATTCTGTTTTTTTCCGCAGTTCCTGAGGCTGTGTTATATGCTCTTTCGAGGCTGCCTCGGCCATTATAATTTTCAGATTTTCACTCTTTTTCCTCCAAACATACTCGTATATTCGCACATACTCAACTCGAAAAATTCACATTATACTAAATCACAGAGTACACAAATGTGAGGATTTGGGATGATAAGCTATGCTCCGCTATTTGAAACGATGGCTCAAAAGGGAATTACTTCGTACCGATTAGAGAAGATGGGCTTCTCCCGTGCAACATACTATTCAATCAAATGTGGAAATAGTGTTTCTACCAATACGATCAACCAGCTCTGTACGCTCCTGCATTGCGAGGTTAGTGATGTTATGGAGTTTATCGAAGTCGAGGAAGCAGCGGACTGATATAGGTATACAGGGCTGGACGCTTAGGTCCAGCCCTCTTCTTTTATAAAGGTGGAAACGTTACCGGATGATAGAACGGACGGGAAAAGCATCTTCAAAGAAAACGAGAAGGAGTTGCAGACATGGCACCGTTTGTATGGCACGATGAATTTTACAAGGAGTGCTATCCAAAGCTGTATGGATTGGCGTTGCGAAATGTCCACAACGCACAGCTTGCGCAGGACATGGTGCAGGAGGCTTTTCGCATTCTGTTCGAAAAATGGACGACTGGACAAATCCAGCCGGACGACCATATCGACGTGTGGCTGAAAACCGTGGTGGTAAACTGCTGCCGAACAGAAATGCAGAAAATGAGTTACCACGCAGACGCGCCGCTTTTGGATTCGGTCACAATACCCGGCGTGGATGAAGAGCTCCCATTTGTCGACCGTCTGCCGCTCGGCTTGTCAGAGTCGGAAAAGAAGGTACTGCAATGCTTCTATGAGTACCGACTATCGCACAAAGATATTGCCCAGCTGTACGGCATTTCTCTGGAGGCCAGCCGCATGAAATTGTTCCGTGCAAGAATGCATTGTAGAGAACTTTTGTTAAAGTGTGAAAAATATGTGTAACATTTTACCTGATTCGACAAATAAAGATATGGAGGTGAATGGGATGCCTGATGCTCGCAAGCCCGCAACGTTTGGCAGTAACGATGGCCGGTTGGAGCAAATCCCGTGGCATTCGGAGAATGATCCGGAAGAAGCGATTCTGGATGAGCTGACTGGCCTGTCAATGCGCGAAACTCGCACGGACGCCGAACAGGCGCGCCTTGCGGAGTTGTTCGATCAGCTGGAGCAATTCGACCATTCGGAGAATACGCTTTCCGAGGAAGAAATCGAAGCACGTCTGCGCGAGCTGTATGAGCGCGTGCAGATGCCTTCTGCGGAAGACTCTGCCACTACTGCCGTGGCGCAAAAAACTAAATTAAAAAATGAAAAATCGATCGACGATACGAAGACTTCATCTATACACTCCCGCAAAGCACTCAAACTTCTCCCGCTTGTCGCAGTTCTTGTTCTTTTGATTGGTACCGTGTCCGCGCAGGCTTTCGGTGAAAATTTCTTTGATTTGTTTGCTAAGTGGACTTCTGAGATATTCCATCTGGACGACAGTGCAAAGCCCGAAGCATCCATCGGTCATAACGACCTCGAAGAGGGCGAGGTGCGCGAATATGCCACACCGCAGGAAATGCTCAACGATTTTGGCATCAAGGGGCAACTCATCCCGACAGAGGTACCGGAGGAATTCGGTACACCGACCTGTTGGGCAAGTAAAGATGAATGTGGGCTGAAGATTGAAATCCTATATGAGAATAAAGAGCACTATATTCTCTTTTGGTATAAGCAAATTACCAAGGATAACACAGTCGATGTAGAGAAAAATGATCACATGATCACATCTTGGAATTATGGTGGAATCAAGCATTATCAGCTTACAGATAACGGCATTGAAAAAATTGCTTGGGTCAATGGGAGCTTTGAGTGTCTGGCACAAAGCAATACTGAGAGCGAAGTATTTTGTCAGGTCGTTGAATCGATTTACGGAGGATAAATGAAAAACGTAACGCGGAGATTTTTTTGCCTTATCATAGCACTTTGCGTACTTTCCGTCATGACGACTGCATTCGCCCGATCCAGTTTGACCCTAAGCGCTTATAGTGCCGGTTGTGCCGCAAAAAGCGACGGCAAAATTGCTATTTGGATTGACGTAACAGGTACATATCCCCGTATGGATAAGATTGGGTCCGATGCAATTTACCTCTATGAGTCCACAGATGATGTACGCTACACGCGCGTAGCTGTTTTTGAACCAGAAGATTACCCCATTATGTTAACCACAAATAAAATCAGCTATTATAAGACTGTGGCTACTTATCAAGGTATACCCGGTCGTTATTACTATGCGCTTGTCTACTGTTACGCTGAAAAGGATGGTGTTTCAGACAGCAAGCCATATGAAACCGCTTCTGTCCAAGCCATCAGCTGAGTGTATATATTCATACGATGAAAAAGTGGGCGCGAGCCTGCTTTTTCATTGCCTAACGCGACAAGTAGGCCGCCCTCAATCCATCGAACACAAAAATTTTGTCTTTTTCTCAAAAAGTTTGTAACATTTTGCTGTAGTGAACAAATATAACCAATGGAACCATAGACGCAGGGCCGCCACAAATTGTCTCTGATTGCAAATCAACATTGCGAAAACCAGCGACCTTAATGGATGGAATCTGTCAGTACTTGGTGTGAGCATTTTATGAAAGGAAGGATGAAAAATGACGCTGCTTGAACAGTTACCTGCGTCGGCAAGCGTCTATGGAGCCATTCGAAAACTCGGAGGGAGCGAACGAACCGTAGGTTATTACTATGCCGCCTACGGCATACAACTTGCGCTGGAGCAGCCACAGCGCATGATGCTGATCACAAAATGGCTGCAGCCCGATATTGCAAGGAAATACAAAACGACGTCGGCGGCTGTTGAGCGTGGGATCAGGCTTTTGATCCACCACATGTGGAAGGCGCAGACACCAGCATGGCAGGAGCTTTTCCCAGATGGCAAACGCCCGACTGTATCGGAGCTTTTTCCCATTATGGTAGACTATCTAAGCTACGAAGATGCAAGTTAGCCGTTTTGGTCGCTTACATGAAATAAAATGTCCTGCCAACAACGAACATCAAGCCCGCAAACACAGGGTGGTGAGATTGGCACTTACCTCAGAGTTTTTCTAAATTTAAAAAGCTGCAAAGTCTTGATACAGTCAGACTTTGCAGCTTTTTTTACTCTTAAGAAAAAAACGCCATGTAAGCTCATGTCAACGTCTTGGTCGCACAGAAATCCATCGCTGTTTGTGCCAGGAGAAATTAGCCCTTAGCTGTGCCTCATTGCGCTAACAACACTGCATCGTACATCAAGATGTAACAAGCCGCACTGCCAATAAACTGGTGTAGCTATCAAACTTCGTCGATTTCTGAAAATGGCTACCCAATGTCTACCCGCTAAAATGCTTAGAGCCGCAAGGATTTGCGAGGGAATCCAGTTCTTTCTCCGTCTACCTAAATGTCTACCTTTTTGAAAGCTAAAAAACCGTAAAGCGTCTGATATGGCAGGTGTTTTGCGGTTTTTCTTCGCTTTTTTGCAGAGGATATGGCATCCCCATGCGCGGAAATTTCAGAAAGGAGAGTAACATTATATGAAAAAGTTACTCGCTCTGGTGCTGGCGCTGGTCATGTCCATGTCCCTCGTCACCATCAGCAACGCAGCTTTCAAGGATGCCGACAAGATTACTGACGGCTATCAGGAAGCTGTGGAAGTTATGAACGCTGTCGGCGTTCTCGTTGGCGATGAAAACCAGAATTTCAACGCCCAAGAGAACCTGACCCGTGCGCAGGCTGCCAAGATCATCAGCTACCTGCTGCTCGGCAACAAGACCGCTGAGGCCCTTGCCGGTTCCGGCAAGTTCACCGACGTGGCCAAGACCAGCTGGTTCGCCGGCTTCGTCGATTACTGCGCCTCCACCGGCGTCGTCAACGGCGTGGGCGACGGCAAGTTCGACCCCAACGGTCAGCTGACTGGCTACCAGTTCGCCAAGATGCTTCTTGTCGCGCTCGGCTATGACGCCACCATCGAGAAGCTCGTCGGCACCGACTGGCAGATCAATGTCTCCAAGCTCGCCAACCAGGTCGGCCTCTTTGCTGGCATGGAAATCAAGGGCGACGCGGCTCTCACCCGTGAGCAGGCCGCCCAGATGGCGTTCAACACCCTCAAGGCCCCCCTGGTCCAGTATTCTAACAAGGGCGGCAACATCAGCATCAATGGCGCTGAGATCAACATCGGTGCTTCCAATGCTGACTACTTGACCAGCACCAACAAGAAGGCTCAGACCATCTCCAACAAGGAGATCAACGGCAAGGCCGGTACCTATACCGTCGAGTTCGCTGAGCAGTATTATCCCGGTCTTGTTCTGAGCGACGAGTACGTTGACGACTTCGGCCGTCCCGCGGTTGCTTGGGCCTACAAGAACAAGGAGATCGGCACTTACGTGCAGACCGCCAACCTGGTGAAGGAGTACAACGACACCGTTAAGGGCAAGGATATCTACTCCGACATCGGCTACAGCTCCATCTCTGACTATGACATCACCAACATCTGGGTCGATGGCAAGGCCGAGAGCGATGCTGACTTCGCCAAGGACGTCAAGAAGATCGCCAAGAACAACAAGGACACCTTCTCCGCTACCGGCAAGGGCGTTCTGCTTCAGGTCTTCGTTGACGATGAGAAGGAAGAAATCACCTTCGTCGTTATCAATACCTATCTGGCCGTCGCCGGTGCTGACTACAACACCAAGGGCGAGTACCTGCTTCTCGATGTCAAGGGCCTTGGCTCCAAGAAGGCTGACCTCGACAATCTCGAAGAGTACAAGAAGGATGATGTTGTCCTCGTCACCGCCGCTTACGATTATGACGACAACGCCTATGTTGTCAAGTCCGTTGAGGACGCTGAGTCCACCAAGGACGTCACCATCACCGCCTATACCACCAGTGCAGAAAAGACTGATAAAACCACTCAATATGTTGTCAAGACCATCACATCTGACAGCAAGTATGATGTCGCTAAGAAGGCCGACTGGGGCATGAGCTATCTCGACGACTATAACAAGGATACCGATAGCCTGAAAGATGCCACCTATAACCTGTACTTCGATACCTATGGCAATGTCATCGGCATTGAGCAGGTCGAGGCTAAGGCAACTTACATCTTTGTTGTTGGCTATGAGCAGGGCTCTACTGTCCTGTCCAAGGCTACCGATAAGGCGCTCATCATCAATACCGACGGCACCATGGAGGAAGTTACTGTCCGTGACGACAAAGCCACCGGTGATGCTGCGTCCCGTATTTCTGCCGCTCTGGCCCTTAGCTCTCACAGCTATAAGAACGGCGCCGTCAACACCTGGTTCAAGTACACCATGGATGGTGATACAGTCATCCTGAAGGACGTCCCCGCTCAGATTAAGCAGGCTGCTACGGCTTCCGAAGCTAAGCTCGGTGATAAGTACACCACCGTTAGCGATGGTACGAATGTTGCTTATGGCAACGACAAGTCCGTTCTCATCACCGTCGACGCTGACTATTCCGTTCTCAGCAGAAATACTGCTTCTAGTTCCTACACCTTTGCTACTGCAGGTGGTTCCATCACCGGCGTGAATGGCGTGTTCACCGGCATCAAGAATACCGAGCTGAAGGTTTGGAGCAAGGTTGAGTCTGACGAGGCGACTGCGACCGACGCCGGTAGCACCTACAACGCCAACGGCGTGTATGCGCTGTATGACGGCAAGTCCTACATCACCTATGCTGTTGTTGTTGGCGAGAACTCCACCAACACCGACAACACCGTCTTCTTCACCTCTATGGCTAAGGGCCGTGCCTATGACTCCGCTACCAAGACCTACTATGTCACCTACAACGTCGTTAAGGACGGCGTGGCTGAGACCATCAAGGTCGAGGACGATGCTGCTACCACCTACGGCAGCGTCAACGCTCTGGTCGGCAATCTCTACAAGGTCGTTGTTGACAAGGACGGCTATGTGACCAAGCTGACACTGATTGCTGACAACAATGTTACCGGTCACAGTGGCATGAACACCGTGGACAATGGTGAGCGTGGCTACGCGATTTATACCACCAATCCTTATACCATGCAGCTTACGCTTGCTGGCGCTACCCTGTGGGTCGACAGCGAAGCTACCAACAACAACTACGTCCGCGTCAATGACGATACCAACGTGTTCGTCCGCACCATCGACGACGATGCCGATAAGTATGTTGAGTACAGCGATGTCTCTTCCGCTCTGAAGGCTCTGACCATGGACGACAGCGGTGATACCACCAACATCATCAAGTTCGTTGCCATCTGCGATGATAACGGTTATGCCACCACCATCATCATCGTTGAGGGCGAGAAGGCTGCGCAGGAGTTTGGCGTTAAGTTCGAGGGCTTCGAGAACACTTTCTATGTGTTCGACACCAAGGGCACTGATCCTGCTAAGAACAATATGGTTTCCGATACCGTGAATACCGTTAAGGTCGTTTCCGGCGGCAGCCTGAGCTTCAAGCCCGTTGCTGCTGATCCCGAGAACGTCGCGCTCAAGTCCGTCAAGGTTGGTTCTACTGTTCTGACTCCCGATGCGAGCGGCTACTACACGGTCTCCGATGTGAAGTCTGACATTGTTGTTAAGCTGGAGTCTGCCAACTATGTCACGGTCAACCTCAAGGTTGAGAGTGCTCTTGTGACCATTGGCGAAGAGTCCTATACCGGGAATGCTGATCTCAAGCTCTTTGACGGCCAGAAGGTGATTCTGGTTGTCAAGAAGGCTGACGGCATGGATAAGACTGAGGTTAAGTACGGCGCGAGCGGTTCCGAGTCTACTCTGACCGGTTTCGGTGGTGAATATAAGTTCACTGTTGAGACAGGCAAGACCTCTCTGAGTGTTAAGTGCTCTGCGACCTAATCTCGTCTGAGATCATACGACCATCAAAAGCCTGACGGCTTACGATAGCAAAGGGTCCCGCTCCGTCTGGAGAGGGACCCTTTGCCGTGCCCAGCCGCCCTCAGCTTTGACGGTTACTATTATTCAACACAGGGAATAATACAAAAAAGCAGGAGGCTCCTACTGGAGTCTCCTGCTTTTCGTATCAATCGGCGGAGAGGCTGCGCATTATCCCGTGTGCGCCATTGGGCAGCAGATAGCGCAGCCGTCTGCATCCGTATAGTGTTGTTTTGCTGTAGCGACCGCTTCAATTTCGTTTTCAAAGAATCCAAGATAAAGCGTATCGCGGATATCCAGTTGCTGTATGTGCATTTGCGTGTGGACCTCGTGGTGGTGGCCAGGATTGCAGGTTTCGTTCCGGTTGACATAGTAATAGTTACCCATGTTGCGTCTTTCCTTTCTCAGCGTTTGAGCCGTTTTCTGAAAATGTCTGCATGGTTTTGTATGTTAGCCGCTTTCCAATAATATCAAAACACATTTTAGGGGGAATTGCAAATCTGTTTATCGACAGAATTCGACATCAACAGAGGAGATCGCCATTTTTCTGCAATAACCTCCTTAATGTTATGAAGAACAGGGTTGAGCAAAACGTGAGTTTTACAAAGTTGAGTCACAATATATAGGTTTCAAGCAAGTCGTATGGCACTATTTATTGTATAGTCTCGTGAGTAAATCGGAGTTTTGCTCATCCCTATTATGAAGAAAGCTAATCAAGGCAGATCTCCTTGTGGGGCAAACAGATTACGAGAGTAGCTCGTCGTTATTGTCATCAGCTTCCCTTTCGACGGAGTCAAGTACACGAATTAGCGTAACAAGGGAGTGATTGATGTGCTCATTTACAGCAATGGATATCAGTGCATCGTTCTCCGTAATCAGGGCGCGAATGATTTTTTCATGCTGCGGCAGGTTTTCTTCACGAATTGACTGCTGATGAATCGCGGCATACATGGCCAAACGATAGGTTTCTACCATCAAATTCTCATAAAACTTGATCAATTCATCGTTTCCAGTCTGTTTGATGAAGTACATATGGAAACAGATATCCTTCTGATAAAATTGGGCATTATCCAGCCCTTCACTGTTTTCCATGTCGGTCTGCATATCCAATAGCAAGGATTTGGAGTATGCACCTTTAAATTGCGTTATAACTGTAGGCTCGATGATTTTGCGAATTTGGTAGATTTCATTGATATATTTTTTGGTAAATGGTCGGATCCGCATCCCTCTACGAGGATAAACCATTACAAGGTTCTGACTTTTAAGCGAAAGCAGAGCCTCCCTGATGGGGGTCCGTCCAAAGGACAGCTCTTCATTAAGCATCTTTTCGGAAATCTCTTGGCCCGGAAGATATTCGCATGACAGAATCTTGTTCAGTAGATATTGATAGGCAAGCTCTGTCTGGGAAAGATTGTGGTCATGAGAGCTGTCAGAAAAGAACATGGTCGTTTCCTCTCTTTATTGATAAGTCTTTATCTATTGCTGCGATTCTGATATATCTGCAATTGAACGTTATTATAGCCCAATTGCAAAGGAAAGTCAAACAATGAATAGAGTAAAATGGAGAAACAAATGGATTGGACAAGATGTACAAAAAATATGTCGAAAATTGTATACACAAAATATATATCTTAATAGCGAAATTTATTGACTAAATATATTTTTGGTGCTATTATTCACATTACAATATATCTTTCGGAGGAAAATCATGGATAATATGAAAATAAAGGAGCTCAGAATATATAGGGCAACCTCGAAAATTTCTCATCCAATTGCGGATGCGACACATGATATATCAGAAATTGCCTTTTACATACTGGAAGCAGAGACGGTTGGCGGCATTACGGGGCAGGGCTATTTGCTGTCCTTCCATTATTCGCCGAATGCAATCGAGGGTGCGCTGAAAGACCTGCGGAAATTCATCATGGAGCGCGAGTACAGCGTCTACCAGACGCAGGAGATTCAGCAAGCATATGAGATTGAGTCGGAGTACTTTGGTATCGTGGGCCTGCAGCGTTGGGCGCTGGCCACGCTGAATGTGGCGCTGTGGGATGCCTATGCCAAGACATTGCACCAGCCGATCTGGAAGCTGCTTGGTTGCCATACGAAAAAAATTCCGGTTTACGGCAGCGGTGGATGGATTTCCTACAGCGATCAAGAGCTGATTGATGAGGTTGTGGATTACAAAAAGCGTGGTTTCCAGGCGGTCAAGATCAAGGTCGGTTCACCAGATATGGAGCGCGATATCCAACGCTTGAGCAAGGTCCGCGAGGCAGTCGGCAATGACCTGAAGATTATGATGGATGCCAATCAGGGTATGGATGTTCCCTCTGCAGTCAAGCTTGTAAACTCGGTTGGGCATCTGAACATTCACTGGTTTGAGGAGCCGGTCATTAACACAGACTTTGAGGGCTATGCTGTGATTCACAGCAAGACGGGTGTTTCGCTTGCAATGGGCGAGCGCGAATACAGCACAGTTGCATTGCGTGAGTTGATCGGCCGCCGTGCGATTGACCTATGGCAGCCTGACATTATTCGCTTGGGCGGCGTGCAGGAGTGGTTGGCCTCTGCGGCACTAGCAAATGCCTATAATATTCCAGTTCTGCCGCATTACTACAAAGATTACGATGTTCCGCTGCTTGCGACGGTCCGCAACCCCTACGGTGCAGAATCCTTCGACTGGATCGATGGAATCATTGATAACAAGATGGTTATTGAGAACGGATATGCTCATCTGCGCGAAGGAGACGGCTGGGGCTTCAGCTTCCTTAAGCAGCATATGAGCGAGATCAAGTAAGGGTAGATTGACATGAGTATGCGTTCGATTGTAATTACTGAACCTGGCGTAGTAGAGGTTCGCTCTCTACCGGTGGCCAAGCGGAGACCGGGGGAGGCACTGCTAAAACTTCTATATGGCGGGGTGTGCGGAAGCGATCTGAACACTTTCCGTGGGACAAACGCCTATGCAGCCTATCCGTGTACGATTGGACATGAGTTTTCAGCGCAGGTTATTGAAACTGAAGAAAACTCGTATGGGATACGTGAAGGAATGATTGTTACCTGCAATCCTTACTTCAACTGTGGGCACTGCTATTCGTGCCGAAGGGGATTTGTAAACTGTTGTACCGATAACCAGACGATGGGAGTGCAGCGGGAGGGTGCATTTTCGGACTATATTTCCATGCCGTATGAGCGGATCTATGACGGACGGGGAATTGCGCCGCGTACGCTGGCGCTGATCGAACCGTTCTGCATTGGGAACCATGCGGTGTCTCGTGGTAGCGTAAGCGGGTCGGATCGAGTCCTTGTGATGGGCTGCGGTACAATCGGATTACTGGCGGCGACTGCGGCAAAACTCAGGGGCGCCGAGGTCTATGTCTGCGATATTTCAGCGGACAAGCTTGCGTGTGCAAAGATGTTGGGCATTTCCAATGGAATACTGAACACCTCATCGGAGGATTTGCACAGGGCAGTTTTTGACGTGACAAACGGCGATGGCTTCGACGTGTGCATTGAGGCCACTGGTGTTCCAGAGGCTTTTGTGGCTTGTATTGATGCAGCAGCTTTTCAGGGACGCGTGGTGGATGTCGGTGTCAGCAAGCGCAATGCAGACTTTCGCTATACAGAAATTCAGCGTAAGGAACTTAACATTTTCGGCTCGCGTGGCGCATTGAAGTCTGATTTTATGCAGACGATGAAGTATGTCCGCGAGGGACGCGTTGAGCTGGAAAAGATCATCAGCAGGGAAGTCCCTATGGAACAGGCAAAAGCAGCGTTTGAGGATCTGAACGCAAACAGCGCCAGCGTCCTGAAAACTGTTTTTACATTTTAAAAAATGGAGGAAACTACGATGTTAAAGAAAGTATTGGCAGCGACCCTATCTGCGGTCATGATGCTTATGTGCATGGCCTGCGGCTCCAAGGACACTCCCACTCCGGCGAATCCGGATAGTACCGATGCAGACAACACTCCGGCAAAAGTCACCACCATTAAGATTGGCTATGAAAATACCGATTCTGAACCAATTGGCCAGGCCGTAATTCAGTGGCAGAAGATCGTTGAGGAAAAGGGCGATGGCAGCATTAAGCTGGAGCTTTTTCCCAACAGTTCTCTCGGCACGAAATCGCAGCTCATTGATATGATGCTTCTCGGCGAGCCGGTAATCACGATCGCGGACGGCGCGTTCTATGCGGATTATGGCGCGAAGGATATGGGCATTCTGTATGGACCCTTCTGCTTCAGCAGCTGGGACGAAGTCTGGACGCTTATTGAGAGCGACTGGTATGCTGAGCAGTGTGCTCAGGTTGAGGACCTCGGACTGAAGATTCTTGCCTCGAACTGGATCTATGGTGAACGGCACCTGATGACCAAGAACAAGGTTGTGACACCTGCTGATGTCGCTGGCCTGAAGATCCGCGTTGCGAGCTCGGCGATTTATATGGAAGGCTGGAACGCACTGGGCGCCACCTCTACTGGTATTGCGCTGGGCGAGACCTATCAGGCTCTGCAGACTGGTGTTGTTGAGGGCGTTGAGAATCCCCTGAGCGTGCTTTACTCCCAGAGCTTCCAGGAAGTGACTCCTTATCTGCTTCTGACCGGCCATATCAAGAATTTCACCACTTGGGTGTGCAGCAGTGATTTCTTCAACACGCTTACTCCGGAGCAGCAGGAGTTCCTGATTTCCACTGCAGAGGAAGCCGGACTTTATAACAATGATCTTCAGACAAAGGCGGACGAGGAGTATCGTCAGAAGCTGGAGGCTGCTGGTGTGACCGTTACTGAAATGACGGAGGAAAACCTTGCGCAGTGGAAGGAAAAGGCACAGAGCTTCTATGAGCTTGGCGATGAGTTCGGATGGAGTGAGAACCTTTATGAGACTGTCCAGAAGGCTATGGGCAGACAGTAATGGAGTAAAACGATGAGAACGCTTAAGGATGCTTTTCTGAAGCTGATGAATATTGTCAGCAAAATAGAATTGCTGGTGTCGGAAGTGCTTCTGGCGGCGCTGATCGTTGCCACAGTTATTGGCACTTTAACACGCTACTTCCTTGGAAAGCCATTTACATGGATGGAGGAATTCCAGCTTGCGTGTGTTGTTTGGATCGTTTTTGTGGCGGCGGCTGTCGCGTTTCACGAAAGAGCACACGTCGCCATTGAAATGGTCGTGGACCTGTTCCCGCGGAGGGTGCAGGATGTCATCAACATTTTGATTGGCATCGTGGTACTGTTTACGCTGGGATATCTGTTTAAAACAAGCTTTGCGTACATTCAGGTTTTTATCCGGAGCGGAAGAACGACACCTATTCTGGATCTTCCGTATGCGATCGTTTACGGAATTGTTCCGGTATCCTGTATTTTGATGATGCTGGAATACTTCCACGGGCTTTTGGATCCGCCGCAGGAAGATGATGAGGAGGTGGCTTTGTGACGGGAAATGAGATTGTTATCCTATCATTCGCTGTGATGATGGTCATGCTGTTTCTCAAGGTACCGGTGTTCATCTCCGTGTTTTCCGGCAGCATTATTTACTTTGCGTTAAACCCGAATGTTAACGCGGCTATTTTTGCACAAAAGGCTATCGGTGGTGTTGAGAGCATTCCACTGCTGGCAGTCCCGTTCTTTATCTGTGCCTCCGCCGTAATGAATTATTCGGGCGTAACAGATCGTATTTACACCTTTGCAGGGGTGCTTGCAGGGCGTATGAATGGCGGCCTTGCACAGGTAAATGTCCTCGTGTCTACATTGATGGGCGGACTTTCTGGTTCTGCGCTGGCAGATGCCGCCATGGATGCGAAGATGCTGGTTCCGCAAATGGAAAAGCAAGGGTATTCCAAGGCGTTCAGCAGTGTGGTGTCCTCGGCCTCAGCTATTATCACACCGCTGATCCCGCCCGGAATTGGACTGATTATCTACGGCTGCGTTACAAATCTTTCCATTGGCAAGCTATTTGTGGCTGGCTTTGGTCCTGGATTCCTACTTTGCGCACTTATGATGATTCTTGTGTCCTGGATTTCAAAACGGCGTGGGTATCTGCCCATCCGCACACAACCTCTCACCCGCCATGAATTTGCTGCCGCAGCAAAGCCCGCTGTGCTTCCTTTGTGTCTACCGCTGATTATTATTGGCGGCGTACGTATCGGCCTGTTTACAGCTACGGAATCCGGTGCGGTTGCCATAGCCTATGCGGCGCTGCTCGGCCTGCTGTATAAGCAGCTCAAGCCAAAGCATTTCTGGCTGAGCCTGAAGGAGACCGCTATCGCTACCTCGACGATTCTTGTAATCGTTGCGGCTGCCTCGGTATTTTCTTGGTTCCTGACATCAGAAATGATTCCGCAGTCGCTTGCCACATGGATGATCGGAACCATCCATAACAAGTGGGTGTTTCTGGTCGCAGTTGATATTCTGCTGGTCATTGTCGGAATGTTCGTGGAAGGCAACGCCTCGATGATCGTGCTTGCGCCGCTCTTTGCTCCTGTAGCGGCAGCATATGGGATTAACGACATTCACTTCGCAATGGTGTTTATCTTTGGCAATGCGATTGGAGCGCTGACACCGCCCATGGGTACACTGATGTTCATTGTGTGCGGTATCACGAAGTGCAAAACGCGCGACTTTATTAAAGAAGCAATTCCGTTCTATGGATTGGTGTTTATTGCACTGGCGTTGCTTACCTGCTTCCCGATTCTTTCTACCGGCCTTGTGGACCTGATTTATTGATGCAGGGAGCTTCTTCCGCAAAATAAAGCAGAGTAGGGCTTTGGGCCGATGGGGCCGAAAGCCCTACTCTGCTTTAGCATTTAGAAAAGGAGAACAATGTGAAAATCGTAAAATTTGAGACATGGTGGCTTAAGAGGGACAAATGCCTGTTTGATGAAAAACGAAAAGGCAAAAGTAGCATGGATTGGGACGTAGTCGTTCTCAAGCTCACCACAGACAATGGAATTGAGGGTGTGGCGACAGCGCTTGCCGCACGTTCCGGTAAAGTGACAGAGGCATATCTACAGGACAATATTGCGCCTGTCGTTTTGGGGCGTTCTCCCTATGAGCGGGAGGCAATCTGGCAGGAGCTGTGGAATATTGACCGGCACCTTGCCTTTTTCCCTGTGTTCCTGCCGGGACCAGTGGATGTTGCGCTATGGGATATTTGCGCGAAAGCAGCCAAACTACCGCTATATCAGTATCTTGGGGCTTACCGGGATCAGCTGCCGGTCTATGCAAGCGGCCTGTTTCACGAGAAAGCGCGGGATTATGTGGATGAGGCCCTATACTACCGTTCACGCGGTATTCGCGCATACAAGGCGCATCCGCCGGGGCCCTGCAGGGAGGATATGAGAATCCATCAAATGCTGCGCGAAGCGGTCGGCAGTGATATGGAACTGATGAGCGATCCCGTTGCAGAATACACACTGGATGAAGCGATCCGCGTTGGGCGGCAGTTGGAAAAGCTGGATTATGTGTGGCTGGAAGAGCCGTTTAGGGATTTTGAACTGCACAAATACACGCAGCTATGCGCGGCGTTGGATTTGCCGATTGCGGCGACTGAAACCACAAGAGGCTGTCACTGGGGAGTTGCACAGGTAATCGCGCAAAAGGCCGCCGACATTGTGCGAGCGGACGTTTCGTGGAAATGTGGTATTACAGGAACAATGAAAATTGCCCATCTTGCTGAGAGCTTTGGCATGAACTGTGAGATCCATACAACAACCATGAACTACATGGATATCGCAAATCTGCATGTTTCCTGCGCGATTCGCAATTGTCATTACTTCGAGTATTTTGTCCCAGAGGAGGACTTTATGTTCCCAATGAGCGAGCGGCTTCCGATTGACGCAAATGGAATGATTACGGTTCCGAAGAAGCCGGGAATTGGTGTAGAGTTGGATTGGGACGTGGTACGGGATACCTGTGTGTCCTACTGTGCGGCAGAATACAGAGAAGGGGAGTAGAGATATGTTTGACTTGACAGGGAAGACCGGCATTGTGACAGGCGCATCCAGTGGCATTGGTTTTGCAATGGCAAATTTGTTGGCGGAAGCCGGCGCGAAGGTCTACGCGCTGAGCCGGACGGGGCGCCCAAAGGATCCTGCGGCCCAGCAGCATCCCAATGTGACGCATATGACGGTTGATGTATGTGACTATGCACAGCTTGAAGCATGCGTTGAGGAAATCACGGCAGAGCATACGTTGGACTTTTTGATTAATAACGCGGGCATTACCGTGAAACGTCGCGCAGAGGAGTTCCTGGACTCGGACTTTGAAAAAATTCATCAGGTCAATGTGAACAGCGTTTTCAAGCTGTCATGCCTTTGCTACCCGCATCTAAAAAAAGCACCTCATGCAGGACGAATCGTGAACATTACCTCTATGGCGGCTCATTTGGGCTTTTCCGAGGTTGTTCCCTATTGTTCAAGCAAAGGGGCGGTGCTGTCTATGACGCGAGGGCTTGCCGTTGAATGGGCACAGGATAATATTCTGGTCAATTCCATAGCTCCTGGCTGGTTCCCATCTGAAATGAATCGTCAAGTCATGGATGAGGATCGTAAAAACAAGATTCTTTCAAGGATGCCTCTGCACAAGTTTGGAGACCCGAGAGATATCGGTGCGATGGTGTGCTTTCTGGTTTCCGATGAAGCATCTTACATTACGGGGCAGGATTTTGCCGTGGATGCCGGTGCGCTTGCATACGGTTACTAAATAGGCAGAGATAAAGGAGTGGCAGAATGAACTGGCAAAATGAAGCTGAGCTTTTTGAGCTTATGAAGAAAGAACTGTATACGCCGGTTGTTGGGGATATTCTGGATACAATGGGTTACTATCATCAGTTCCTTCCTCAGAATATTCGCCCGATCAGCGCGGATATGAAGCTGGCGGGAAAAGCGATGACCGTGCTGATGATCGATGTGTTTGGACCGCAAAAAAAGCCGTTTGGCCTGTTGACGGAAGCGCTCGACCAGCTTTGCAAGAATGAAATATACACTGCTGCTGGCGGGACAAAACGTTGCGCGTATTGGGGAGAGCTGCTGACAGCGACAGCACGGACCCGCGGGGCAGTTGGAGCTGTGCTGGATGGCTGGCATAGAGACACTCCGCAGGTGCTGGAGCAAAACTGGCCGGTATTCAGCACTGGCTGCTACGCACAGGATTCCAGTGTCCGCACACAGGTCGTAGATTATCGTTGTGATATTGAGATTGGATCTGTGACGGTACACGACGGAGATCTGATTTTCGGTGATATAGACGGTGTTCTCGTGATCCCCCGTGAAGTTGCGGCAGAGGTTATAGAAAAGGCGCTGGAGAAAGCGCGGGGTGAGAAGAATGTTCGCAAAGCGATTGAGAGTGGAATGAGCGCCACGGATGCGTTTGCAAAATTCGGAATACTCTAAAAGAAGAGGAGTTATAACCATATGACAGCATTAGAAAGACTTTATAACGCGGCAGTGGTGCCGGTCGTCGTGCTCGACGATGCGGCGAATGCGGTACCTACGGCTAAGGCGCTGCTCGCGGGCGGCGTGGGTGTGATGGAGATCACCTTCCGCACGGCGGCGGCCGCCGACTCCATCGAAAAGGTCCGCAAGGAGTGCCCCGATATGCTTGTGGGTGCGGGCACGGTCATCACGCTCGAGCAGTGCAAGAATGCCGTCGCGCGCGGCGCAAAGTTCATCGTCTCCCCCGGCTTCAACGAGGAGATCGTGGTCTGGTGTATCGAGCACGGCATCGGCGTAACGCCCGGCTGTGTGACACCGACCGAGATCATGCAGGCCATGGCCTGCGGCCTGAAGGTCGTGAAGTTCTTCCCGGCGAACGTCTACGGCGGCCTGACGGCCATGAAGGCACTCTCCGGCCCGTTCGGCGGCATCAAGTTTATCCCCACCGGCGGCGTGAACGACAAGAACCTCGCCGAGTATATCTCCGCCCCGTTCATCCATGCGGTCGGCGGCAGCTGGCTGTGCGCCAAGGCGGACATTGCCGCGCACAATTTTGATAAGATCACGAGCCTCTGCAAGGAGGCACGCAGGATCGCGCTCGGCTTTGAGATCGCTCATATTGGTGTGAATACCGCTGATGCGGACGAGTCCCTCGCTGTATGTCAGGCGCTTGATGCGACCTTTGGCTTCGGCGTGAAGGAGGGCAACAGCTCCAACTTTGCCGGCAGCGGCGTGGAGGTTATGAAGAGCCCCTACCTCGGTAAAAACGGCCACATTGCGGTCAAAACCAATTCCATTCCCCGCGCGGCGGCAGAGCTGGCCAAAAACGGCTTTACACTCGATGAGGCTACCGCCAAGTACAAGGGAGAGAAGATGATCGCGGTCTATCTCAAGCAGGAATTCGGCGGCTTCGCCGTCCACCTGCTGCAGAAGTGAGGGAGGAACGAACCATGAAATTTCTGACTTTCGGTGAGATCATGCTGCGCCTGAAGGCGCCCGGACAGGAGTGCTTCTTCCAGTCCCCGATGCTCGAAGCGACCTTCGGCGGCGGCGAGGCAAATGTTGCCGTTTCCCTTGCCAACTACGGTGAGGACGCGGCGTTCCTGACCGTTCTGCCCGATAACGCCATCGCGGACGCCTGCAAGGCGGAGCTGCGCCGCTTCGATGTGGATACCAAGCGCATCGTCACCGGCGAGGGGCGCATGGGCATCTACTATCTCGAGGGCGGCGCGAACCAGCGCCCGAGCAAGGTCGTCTACGACCGCGCGTGGTCTGCCATCGCGCTGGCCAAGCCCGGCGATATCGACTGGGACAAGGCCTTTGAGGGCGTGAATTGGTTCCACATCACCGGCATCACGCCCGCCATCAGCGAGAGCGCGATGGAGCTTTCCGTTGAGTCCGTCAAGGAGGCGAAGAAGCGCGGCATCACCGTCTCCTGCGACCTCAACTACCGCAAGAACCTCTGGAAGTACGGCAAGAAGGCCAGCGAGGTCATGCGCGAGATCGCCAAGTATGTCGACGTGGCTATCGCCAACGAGGAAGACGTGCAGAAGTCCCTTGAGATCACCGTGGACGATGTAAACGTCGAGTCCGGCGAGCTGGATCGCGCGAAGTACAAAGCGCTCGGCGACAAGGTGCTCGCGGCGTATCCGCACATGAAGATGATCGCCATCACGCTGCGCGAGAGCCACAGTGCCGATTGGAATGGCTGGGCGGCCTGCCTGAACGACGGCAAGGACTTCTGTGTTTCCAGAAAGTACGAGATCCGCGATATCGTGGACCGCGTCGGCGGCGGTGACAGCTTTGCCGGCGGCCTGCTCTACGGTCTCAACCACTATGAGGACAAGCAGTCCGCGCTGGAGTTTGCCGTGGCAGCGAGCTGCCTGAAGCACTCGGTCATCGGCGACTTCAACCGCGTCGGCGTTTCCGACGTGACGAAGCTCATGGGCGGCGACGGCACCGGCAGAGTGCAGCGGTAAGGAGCTTGAGGCATAGAAGTGGCCGCGCGAATGGCAAGTCCATACATCATTAAAAAATAAGCCCCTGGTGCTGGGTCAGAACCCGACCTGTGCCAGGGGCTTTTATTACGTAACCGTCAAATCTGATCGCATGGCGCGGCCAATCCGGGTTCGCGCATACTGGAAAGCCCCAGTTCACCTATTACCGTCAGCTGGGCTGACCGCAGCGTGACGTGGGCGAACGGCGACATCAACAACAACCTGAACTACACCGGCTTCACGCATCAGGTCATTGCGCTGCTGGACGCGGAAAATTGAGCAAAAAAAGGAAGGCTCCGTAAGGAGCCTTTCCTTTTTGCTTTTTGAGTGAACTTAAATCCGAAGATTTAATTACGCCTCAATAGTAATAGTGAAGTCGTAGACAGTGATGTTGGAAGAGCTCTTCTCAACAGCCTTGACAGTCCAACTACCGGAAGACTCGGAAACTTCGGCCCAAGTCCAGCCGTTCTTGGCTTTGACGCGCTTACGACGCTTACGGTTTTACTAAGGCAGATTAAAAAAAGTCTCTCTGGCAATTGCCAGAGAGACTTTTTTGTTAAACTACAACTTTTCTGTCAGAAAAATTACAGAGAAACAGAAATGGTCTTGTTACCAACGGTCAGCTCAACCGTATAGGTCATTGTGCCGTCAGTCTGCTCAAGAACCTTAGTGTACTGGGTATTCGCCGCAATGTCGCCGGTGTTGACAACGCCGGTATTACCGCTGCGGATGTCCTTAGCGATAACCTTGAAGGACGCAGCCTTGTCGAGGTTCTCGGTGACGAGGGTCAGGCCCTTGCCATCGGCAGAAACCTTGAGGGAAGCCTTAACGCCATTGACGACGTTGTCCTTCTCGGGATTAACGGTATCGGTGAGGATAACGCTGGTGACGATGCCGTCCTTAACGGTCAGGATCAGGCGGCCGTCGAAGTTAGCGCTCTCGGTCTTAGCAACATAAGTGTCAAGAGCCTTGATCGCCTTGGCGACGGAGGAGTACTCAACAGCCTTGTCGACCTTGGTGCCAGCCTGGTTCAGCTCAACGATAACAGCCTTGCAGTCATCGGCAAGAGCGAAGCCGCGCTTGGCGCTCTGCTGGGTGACCCACAGGGTCTCGCCATCGGCCTTGAGGTTAGCAACCGCCTGGCTCTGAGTACCGAAGTCGGTGCTGATGAGCTTGGTGTTGTCAGGATTGAAGTAGTCGATCCAGTCGTAGTCATTGCCCTTGTCCTGCTTGCAGGTAGCCTTCTCGGCGTTGACAGCGTAGCCGTTGGCGTCATAGGAGACCTTGTACAGATCCATTTCGAGCTCATCAGAGGGCAGATCGCTCTTGAAGGTGATGGAAGTCACTTCACCGGCGACGACAGCCTTGACGCTCCAGTAATAGACGTCCTCAGCCTTGACATAGCGCTCATTGGTGATGCCGCCATAGATGTAGGCATAGCTGTCAGAGGTAGCGCCATTATCGCCGATAACAACAGCCGCAATGATGTAGCCGTTCTTATAGACGCAGAAAGCGCCCTCAGTAGTACCAACGTTATCAGCATTCTTACCGGCAGCATTCAGAATCTTGGAAGAGTCCTTATTAGCCACAGTCCAGAGGTCGATGCTGACATTCTTCACACCGGTGGTAAAGTTATCAACACCGGAGACAACAGCCTTCTTGTTGACCTCGGAGAGATCAGCGGTAATGTAGTTGGTCTTGGCATTGCCGTAGTAATAGTTCTTATTGGTGGCGTCATACAGGCTGACGTTCTTTGCACCGATCTTCTCGCTGGTGGTGTCGTGGAACTGCTTATCGGTGTACTCGAGCTTGTAGGTGTCGCCCTTGACGGTGTACTTGTACCAGGTGTTCTCCTGCTCGTCACCCGCCTCAGTAACCCAGTTATTGTTGTCGGCGAAGATGGACTTGGTCACGTTGACGCTGATGGTCTTGGCGGTACCGTCGGTGAAGATGGCAAGAGCCTCAGCGGTCTTGTTGGTCAGGTGGCTGGTCGGACGATCATAGGCCGCGATGAAGACATACTGGGTGGTGCCGGAAACCTTCTCAAGGCCGATCATGTAGCCGTACTGATCCAGATAAATGTTGAAAGTCTTGTCGTCGAGGTTGCTATCGTCGTAATCCTTGAGCAGAGCAGAGTCATAGAGAGCCTTCTCGGCGTACTCGTACTTCTCGCCGGCCTTGACATACTTGCCCTTGGCAAATTCGTCGATCTCAACATCCTCAACGACCTCAGCCTTGACGATGCTCTTGACAACGCCGTCAGCGATGGTCACGAGAACCATATCGCCATCCTTGTACTCGTCGATGGTAGCGATGTCTTCGAGCTTGACATCCTTAACAGCCTCATCATAAGCATAAACTTCGTTGAAGCTGAGGGTTTCCTTCTTCTCGTTGTACTCGTCGGTCTCAGCGAGATAGGTGTTGATGGTAACAACCGTGATTTCCTTAGCGTCGTCATCAACAAAGATCTGGGTCAGGGTACCCTTGCCGGAAGCAAAGACTTCGTCGGTATTGCTCTTGGTGAGCTTCTTAACCATAGAAGCGGTATCGTTGGTCTTGGCATTATCCTGATCCACACCGTCAACGTACCAGGTCAGATCATAATCGTCGATGGACTTGTAGTTGATGTCGGAATAGACGGCCTTGCCCTTGACCTCAACGGTATACTCGACGACCTTCAAATCGTCGTTGACATAGGTGCCGATGTCCTTGGTGCCGATGGTCCAAACGTTGGCGGGACGGCCGAAGTCGTCGGTGCCGTCATCGAGGACGAGAGAGGGATAGTACTTCTCGCCGAACTCAACGGTATACTCCTTGGTGTTGGACAGCGTGGCCTTGGAAATGCGCTGCTCCTTGGCGAGAGTGGTGGTGACATACTCAGCATTGGAAGCAGAGACGCCGATCACAGCACCATTGATGGTGACGTTGCCACCCTTGTTGCTATACTGGACCAGAGGGGCCTTGATGGTGTTCAGGCACATCTGGGCAGCCTGCTCACGGGTGAGAGCGGCGGTGCCGCTGATGCTCAGGCCGTTGAAGAGACCGACCTGATTGGCGACCTTGGAGACGTTGATCTGCCAGTCGGTGCCGGTAAAGCCCTCGATCTTGGCGTCATAGCCGAGCGCGACGAGGAGCATCTTGGCGAACTGGAAACCGGTCAGCTGGCCGGCGGGAGCGAAGGTGCCGTTACCATTGCCGGCCACGACGCCGGTGGAGGCGCAGTAGTCAACAAAGCCGGCGGACCAGCGGGTGGCCGCGACGTCGGTGAACTTGGCAGCACCGACGAGAGCCTCGGCGGTCTTGTTGCCGAGCAGCAGGTAGCTGATGATCTTGGCAGCCTGCTCACGGGTGAGGTTGTCCTTGGCGTTGAAGTTGCCCTTCTCATCGCCAACGAGAACGCCGATGGCGTTCATGACTTCCACAGCTTCCTCATGGTCGGCAGTAATCTTGTCGGCATCTTTGAAAGCTGCGTTGCTGATGGTGACGAGGGACATGGACATGACCAGCGCCAGCACCAGAGCGAGTAACTTTTTCATATAATGTTACTCTCCTTTCTGAAATTTCCG
>CEAH01043208.1_pt1 | contig 46840 bp, 39 predicted proteins | sample 557571 | NCBI WGS metagenome assembly CEAH01 (sample SAMEA3182092, study PRJEB8094) | gut metagenome | biome: human; feature: gut; material: Stool; isolation source: human stools | place: Canada | collected 2013-11-25
AAGTGCGGCTACAACACCACCGCCAAGTTCATGCAGTTCTTCAAGCGTATCATCATCATTGCCCGTAACAACGGCATACTGGTGGGCGACCCGTTCGCCAGCTATAAAATCCGGCTGGAAAAAGTGGACAGGGGTTATCTGACAGAGGACGAGATAAAACTCATCCTTAAAAAGAAAATGGTTTCCGAGCGGCTGGAACACGTCAGGGACTTGTTCGTCTTTTCCTGTTTCTGCGGTTTGGCTTACAGCGATGTCGCCAACTTGCGGCAGGAGAATATCCAAAAGTCCTTTGACGGCAACCTTTGGATAATCACCAAGCGGCAAAAGACGAATACGGACGTGAATGTTCCCCTGCTGGATATTCCCAAGATGATTTTGAAGAAGTACAAGGGCAAGTTGCCGGACGGGAAGATACTTCCCGTAATCAGCAATCAGAAGCTAAACGCCTACTTGAAAGAGATTGCCGATATATGCGGTATTAAAAAGAACCTGACATTCCACCTTGCCCGGCACACGTTCGCCACGACCACCACGCTGTCAAAGGGCGTACCCATTGAAACGGTGTCCAAGATGCTGGGACACACAAACATAGAAACGACACAAATCTACGCCCGCATCACCAACAGCAAGATAGGCAGCGATATGCAGGGGCTTGACAAGAAGTTTGTCGGCATCGAGAAAATTTACAAGGAAGTCGCCATGTAATCTTGATTATTGGGAACTGGTCACAAATTGTGACCAGTCCTTGCTATTATTCCAACATTGCTAAATCTCCTAAAATATACGATTATGGATTTGCAGATTATCCAAAACAAGATTTTTGAGGTCAGAGGTTGCCGGGTGATGCTCGATTATCATTTGGCAGAACTCTACCAAGTGGAAACACGAGCCTTGAAGCAGGCGGTCAAGCGCAATATCGAGCGTTTTCCGGGTGATTTTATGTTTGTACTCACCCAAGAGGAAGCTAACTTGCTGTTATCCATAGGGGTATCACAAAATGTGATACCCCCTGATTACAACTTCGGCGTTGCTATGCCTATGGCTTTCACCGAGCAGGGCGTAGCCATGCTTTCTTCGGTTCTCCGCTCCAAGGTAGCCATAGAAGTAAACATTTCAATCATGCGGGCTTTCGTCCTCATGCGCCAAATGGCAATCGGTTACGAGGAACTGTCAAGGCGCATCGAGGAACTGGAGGTAAGCACCGATGCGCAGTTCAACGAACTGTACCAAGCCCTTACCCAGCTTTTGAGCCAGTCGAAACAACAGAAAGAACGCCGTCCGGTAGGTTTCGTTACCTATAACCGTGACAAAAACGAATAGGTAACGATTTCGGTAACGAAATTCCGCCTAACAAACTATATCCCAATGAAGTACATTCTTCCACCTTGCGGGCAGTCCACCGACTACCCGCATTTTTTATATCCTTTTCCAACTGGCACATTCCCCGAAACGCCAGCCGTGCGTGGCATGGCTGACTGTATTCCGTGAAAAGAGCCGTTGGAAACCCGCACAAGCGTATTGCAAGCAAGCTCACAACACCCTTGCCTTTCCCGCCCGCATGGAGTGTTCCCTAAAAGATGAAAGAGAACAGGCACTTTTCCCCTGTTTCCCTATCTGTAAATCTTCCTCTTACGCAGTCCCCCAGCCGGGACAGTCGTTTTAATCATTTCAATAGGCAAAGGTAGTTACGTGTTCTTCACGATTTTGCAAGGTCGAGCCGTTCCGGTTTGGCGAAAAAATCTTCCCTGCCTTGCGAGGTATTTTTTGCCCAAAACCTTGCAAACTCTAAACACTACCCTTTTACGCCTATGTGAAACGAAAACGACCGACCCGACCGGAAGACGCATAAAAAAAAAGTCGGATTTACGGGAAACAGGAAAAAAGTTCAGTGAAACTTCAACTCCCTCACCTCTCAAATCCGCATAAAATTAAAAACTTAAAAAATTGCAGCAATATGGAAGCAAAGGTATTATCGGAAGCAAAAGTTTATGTAGGCACTTATGCCAAGTACAACAACGGTTCATTGTCCGGCGCATGGCTCGACCTTTCGGACTATTCGGACAAGGAAGAATTTTATGAAGCCTGCCGGGAACTTCACAAGGACGAGGAAGATGCGGAATACATGTTTCAGGACTGGGAGAACGTGCCGGAGGGCTTAATCGACGAAAGCTGGATTTCTGAAAACTTCTTCGCCCTGCGTGATGCGGTGGAGGATTTGAGCGACACCGAGCAGGAAGCCTTTTTCGTGTGGTGCAACTATAAAAGCCATGATTTGGGCGAGGAAGATGCGGACGACCTTGTACGTGATTTCCGGGATGAATATCAAGGGGAATATGACGATGAAGAAGATTTCGCCTATGAAATTGTAGAGGAATGTTACGACCTGCCGGAGTTCGCAAAGACCTATTTCGATTACAAACAGTTTGCCCGTGACCTGTTCATGTGCGATTACTGGTTTGATGACGGCTTTGTGTTCCGTGCGGCATAACAACCAATCCGGGCGGGGTGTCAAAGCCCTGCCCGCTTAAAACAACCAAGTTTATAACCATAAAAAATAAGACATCATGCAGTCACTTAACAAAAACGGGGTAAGCATCACCCAGACACCGGGAGAAGAAAAGTTCGTGAAATGCCGTTTAGGGGCTTTCAGGGGACAAATTTATTATCAATATGACTACCGCCACACGGACGGCGAACTTTTCAGCACGGTAGCCAAAACGCTGGACGAGTGCCGCCGCAGGCGTGACGAATGGGTAGCGAAGAAGAACGGAGTAATAAACAAGTAAATTTCAGGGACATGAAAACGACAGAAGTAAACAAGGAGCTTATCGGCAGGCGTTGCGAGTGTATTTTTACGGGCTTAATGGTAACGGGCGTTATCGAGGACACAGAAGAAAACGAACACACCATAGAGGTAAAAGTCCGTTTCGACCACCCGCACCAGTGGGGCGATGATTTGTATAATGATGTGTGGGCGTGGGGGCGCAAAATTGACGAGTTCGGCACGCTGCACCATTTGCAACTGTTGGAGGACAAACCGGACTTTCAGATAATGACGGTAGTTTTCGGCGAGCCAATCAGCCGGATAGACCGCAGTGTTTTTGAAGATGTAGACACGTGGGGCGTCTGTTCCCTGCAAGGCTGGGTAAACAGCTATGAAAGTGTCCGGTTTGTAGCCATAGACGACCATACGGCAACCATCACGGGCGAATATAACATGGAGCAGGTAAAGGTGTGGTTAGAGAAATACACGTCCATAAAGAGCCTTAAAACCAGTTGATAGAGGACGGCGGCTGCTTGCCGCCGTTACTTTCTTCCGTGAGCCTGCCAGCGGGTGAAGAAAGTAACAAAGAAGCCTTTCGTTTTCCCTATCATGGAAACAGCCCGCCGATGCTTCCCGGCGGGCTGTCTGCCCGATATTTACGCTTTGCGTATCATTCCATACCCGGTTTCCCAAGAGGATGATAAAAACGGATGTCGCAACTATAAATCCTCATAGTGAATAAATTTTACACCAAGTATGCACACGGTTTCTTCTTCCTCGATGTCATATTTCCATGTCCGTTTATTGACAAGCATTTCCGTTTCGCAATCGAACCATACCATTACGGGCGCATCATCTTCTTCGTCCGCCCATTTGAAAACCTGATTGGACGGCGTTTTCCATAATTCAGCACTGTCACGTTCGGAAATACAGTCCTTGTCCACAATGATGATGTCACCTACTGCCGGAACTGTATCTGTTTCCAACGTGGTTTCTATGTACCACGAGATGCCTTCTATATCCAATTCTATTTTTACCATGTCGTTTTGTTATTAGGGGGTTATTGTTTCCGTTCCTTCTTCGCTGTTGTCATTATTGAATGATAGTGTAAGTTGCTGCATCTGCCCGAAGCTGTCGATGATATAAATGTCAATCGTCTGCTGGTCGGTCGATGCCGAGGTGTAGTAGAGCCTGAACGTTTCTTTCTCCAGCGGGTAAAGGTCGTTGGGCAGGAACACCGTGCCGTTATCCATTTCCAGCTTTCCTTTGCCGTCCGGCTGGAAATACCGTATCTGATAGGTAGTCGGCTGGTAATAGCCGCCACGCACCAGTCGGCAGCGTATTTCGGCGGTTTCCCCGACTTTCAGCCTTTTGGGTACTGGCAGTGTTTCGATGCTGAACGGGTACGCCTGCTGAATATCCAAGTTGTCATTACAGGCGGTGACAAGCACGAGGGCGGCCACGATGTAGCAGCCCATGATGATTTTATACATTACATTCTTCATATACATTATTATATAGCGGTCAGTTGATAATGAATTTCAGTCCCAAAGATACCTGCGTGTGGAACTTGCCTATGTCCGAGCCGAACAACGCCCGTTCCCTTGCGTTCAACAGCAGAGCCACCCGGTCGGTCAGGTAGGTTTCCAGTTCCAGCGTCAGCGCACCGCCGTAAATGAAGCAGTCCTTATCCAGCAAGGTAGAGCCGTCCGGCAGCAGCTTTTCGCTTCGGTTGCTTGTTTCGTACCCGGCGAGAGCCGACAAGCCCAATGAAAGGAAAAAGGTCTTTCGTCTGTCCGATAGGAATTTCAGGTAATAGCCGCCCTCTGCGGTGAACTGTTCTACGGGTATCTGCATATCCTTGTAGTCATACTTCTTGTGCAGGTATTCGCCGCCAATCACCCAGCGGTTGGCGTTCTTGGTGTAAACGCTGTACGCCGCCCCGATGTGGTAGGCGAAATCACTGCCAGCGTTCCAATGCACCCCGTCCGTCATGCCCGCCGTGACCTGCAAGCCTTTCATGCCCGGCAGGTATCTTTGTGCGTGTGCCTGAAACGAGGTCAGGCACAGCGCAAAGAGCATCATTATAAAGATGTGTCTTTTCATTCCCTATTTGATTTTTAGTTCGTCAATCACTTCTGCGTTCACGATGTCGGCGTTTTCCACCCGTATGGTCTGATGCCGCCCGCCGTTCTTCTCGTAGAGTTCCACGACCAGCAGCTTGTCGTCAGGAATGGTAAACTTCGGCAGGGCGTACACCGTGCGCACGGTCGATTTCCCGGCAATCTCTATCACCTCGTTGTAGCTGCGTACCGCATCCAGTACCGTTTCCTGAATAGCCGTGCGTTTGGGCACTTTCTTATCGGTTATCTTAAACCTGATGAAGTCCGTGTCGAAAGGCACGTTGGAACTGTTCTTTGTCTGCGTGTGCACGTAGAGCATCCCGTTATAGGTGTAAATCCCCTTGATTAAGAACTGTATGCCGAAACGCTTGCTACCCAAGTGGCGCACTTTCCGGTCATTGTTCTTGTAGATGCTCTGCATTATCAGCTTCACTAATAGCGGGCTTTCACCCGCCAGTTCCCGGAAATGGATGTTCATCCGGGTATGTGAGAAGTCGGACGTATCTTCATTCTCCAAGAAGTCCTTCATTTCGATGTTGAGCATTTCCGGTTCACGGGCGTACTTGGCGTTGAACGAAAAGAAACTGCCGTCCTCGCAGATAACGGAGAAGTTCGTTTCTCCCGGAAAGCCCTCTGTCGTGGCTTTCACCCTGATTACGTTCTCCGCACCGTCCGCCTTGCCCGCTATGATGTGGTTGCTTCCCAAATCGACATAGCGGACGGCGGCGGGGAAGATGATATGCACCGTCTTGGCAAAGGTCACTTCCACGCCGTAGGGCGTAACCATTTGGCGGTACGGGAGTTTCCGGGTAATCCCCCGGTACAAGTCGTTGCCAGCCGCATACTTCACGGTGTCAGCGGTTTGTGCGTTTGCCGCACACACGCCCAGCAAGAGGGCGAACAATCCAAAAATCTGTTTCATTGCTAATTGAAATTTTAACGGTTGATAAAATGGTTATTGTTGTTTGGCATACAGCATGACTTTATAGCCTGCTTTCAGCTTCACTTTCACGGTTCGGAACTTCTTGGCGAGGTAGCCGGACGTTCCTTGCAGCAATCCCCTTGTCACGTCCATAGCCACCTGCTGCCCGGCACTTTGGGCAAAGGAAATGCTTGTACCCAGCCCGCTTCCGATATTCGCCATAGCTTCGTTGAACGCTTCCTGCTCCATAGAGGACGGGACGGAAAGCCCCTTTTGCCCGTCCGTGTCGAACACGGCGAGTTCCACCGGGATGATGTTGCCAGCGTACTCAATCGAGGACACCAGTATGTCGAGCCGTTCGCCCTGCACCTTTGCCGTTCCCGCCACAAGGGTATTCTTCGGCACAACGATATTTCCCGCCTGCATGGGTTCGAGCAACCGGAGTTTCACCGCCTGCCCGTCCACCAGCGTTTGGTCTTGGTGTATGCAGGCGGCTACCGTGTTCTTTCCCATAGCGTACCCCGTGCCTACCGCCGTGTTGAAGCCGTAGTTTCGTGGCTGGCTGTAAGCCCGGATGAAGTCGGCATCGCTCATGGGCTGCTGCAATCCCGAAACGGTCGTTTCCCGGATAGCCTGCACCGGAATAGCCGGAGTGCCGATACCGCCGCCGTTCTGCCCGGCTGTCGGTATTTGGGCAATCTGTCCCCTTTGTCCGTCCTGCCCGTTCATATACTTTGCCGCCAGCTCGTAGGACTTTTCCAAGAGTGCCATTTGGTCGTCAGCCGTAGGCGTGGCGTTCTGCTGCTGTTTCAGTCGGTCGGTCAGTTCCGCCACCTGCCGTTTCAATTCCTCTTTTTCCTCGTCCACAGGGGGCGTTTCGTAGAACGTGCTTAACTGGCGGTTGATGTCCCGGTAAGCCGCCCTTGAAGAAGCACCGCCGCCCCTTTGTGGCTTCGGATCTTCTTCCGGCAGCAGGTTGATTTCCTCTTGTGGTTCTTCCGTATCATCATCCAGCGTGAAACCGAAGTCCTGCAAGGATTGTATCTTGTCCTGCTGTTTGCGGCTTGTCACCGCCTGCTCGTAAGCCTTTTGCTTGTCGGCTATAATCCCGTCCTCTGCGGGCAGGGGTATGTCGGCATTGAAGCCGCCCACGCTTTCCACATTCACGTCCTCTTTGCCGGAGGGTGCGAATATCAGGTACATGCACCCTGCAAAGGCAAGGAACATCAGCGGGAAGACTATCATTTTCCTGCGCTGCTGCACCTGCTGCGGGGTAAGTTCCCGTTTGGGTTTATCTTCCTTTTTCGGCTTCCCGTCCGCCTGCGGTACGGTCGTGCCGTTCTCATTCTTCTGTACTTCTTCCATATTGCGGTCTGTTTAACGGGTTGATACTTTTGGTTGTGTCATTGCCGTGCAACGGCAGTTGTCTGATGTGTTCTATTTGCAGCCTTTGCCCGTCCCGTTTCCCGATATTGTAGATTGATGAAACGGTGATGTAGATAGACAAGCCGCCGAAAAAGAAGAACATCAGGAGGATAACCGCCAGCCTTTTGCCCGGCGTAATCCGTCCGCACATTCGGCGCAGGCGGTCGTCTGCCCAGTCCTGCACCTTTTCGATGTAATTTCGTTTTCTTTCCATAAGGCTATCTTTTAATGGTCTGCAAATCCTTGTTCTCGGTAATGGTGAACGCTTCGATGATGAAGCCGTGCGGGTTGTTGTCGCTCCGTGTTGCGTTAAGCAACCGGCACGAGGTGACAAGGCTTCGCACCGTCAGGCTGCTTTCCCGGACAATCAACTGGCGGGCATACGTGTTCACCTTGTAGGGGTACTGGTCGAAGTCGCACTTCACGCTGTCAATCTCCACCGTCTGCGTGACGTTTCCGGAAATCACCCGGTTGTAGTAGCCCTTTTCCGCCAAGTCCTTGTAATAGTTGAAAGCGGTCTTGTCGGCGAGAAACAACGAGCGTTTGATGTTGCTTTCGATAGCCCCCTTTTCGGGTGATAAGGTGAAGAAAAGTTCGTGGAAACGCCGCACGTGCGACTTCGCTTCCACGGGTCTGTTCTGTGCCATGTCCTGCGAGAGTGCCAGCATCAGGCTTTTGCCGTTGTCGAGGACGTATATCTTCTGCCGCTGCTTCTCGGCGAAGCTGTACGAGTTCCACACGGCAAAGCCCGTCACCAGTGCGCACAGGCAGATGAATACCAGCGCAAAGAGCCGGATTTGCCGGAAACTCGTTTCGATGTTCGTTAATGACTTAAATTCCATATACTAAATATTGATGTTGGTTATTTGAGTAGTTTCCCGGTTACTTTCCCGCTTGCCGCACCGACCGCAGCCCCGGCGATTGACCCAGCCCGTGCCACGTTGCGGTTATAGGCAGACGTACCGCCAGCCGACACTATCCAGCTTGCCACCGTTGGAATGGTGAAGTAGCCCACGATGCCGATAATCATAAAGATTATATACACGGTGCTGCTCCCGTCCGGGATGAAATCCGGGTCTGAAAGCTGCTCGATGTCTTTTTGGAGCATCAGGGTTTGTATGCGTGCCAGCACGCTGCTGAACAAGTCCGACACGGGCAGCCACAGGTAAATGGAGATATAGCGTGAAATCCACCGGGTCAGCGTGCTTTGGAAACCGTCATAGACGGAAATCGCAAACGCCAGCGGACCCAGTATGCTTAACACGATTAGGAAGAACGTGCGCAGCGTGTCTATAATCAGCCCCGCCGCCTGAAAGAGCATTTCCAATAACTCCCTGAACCAGTCCCGGACGGACTTCTTTATATTATAAGCCGTCCTGTCCATGTACATGCCCGTCATGGTCACCATGTCGGAGGGCGACCAGCCCAGTTCTTCCAGTTGTCGGTCAAATTCCTCGTCCGATGCGAGGTAAGCCGTTTCGGGGCTTCGCATCAGGGCTTCATATTCCAGTCGGTCTTTCTGCGCCCGGTACTCGTTCATGTCGAAAGTCTGCGTTTCCATAAGCTGGTTGCACCCTTTCACCACTGGCGACAATACCGTGTTGATAGTCCCCAGTACGAAAGTTGGAAAAAACATGATGCACAGCCCCAGCGCAAAGGGACGCAGGAGCGGGTACACGTCTATGGGTTCGGCACGTGCGAGCGACTGCCACACTTTGGCGGCTACATAGAACAAAGCTCCCAGCCCGGCTATCCCTTTGGCTACCCCCGTCATGTTGCTGCACAAGGGCATCATTTCATCGTACAGCACCCGCAACACTTGGTGCAGGTTGTCAAAATCCACCGCTGCTAATAACATAGGCATACCGATTTATATGTTACCAGTAGCGTTCATCCGCCGAGCCGTAGAGAGCCAGCACCCGGTCGGTGTCGTTCTTCTTCTTCGCCCGCAGGTAGGACACGGATATGTTCTTTCGGGTGTAGTAGTTCACGAGGTTGCGGTAGTTGAGCAGGCTTTTATAGGCGTTGTTGATTACCGCCAGTCTTTCGGCATCCGTCAGCGACATGCCCGTCACGTTCACTACATTCTTCAAGTCCTGCAACACGTCCGCACTTTCGGAGAGCAGCTTTGCGTACCCGGCTGAAATGGCGGTGAGTTCATCCGGCGTGTAGTTCGGGTCTGCCAGCATGTTCTGATAGTTTCGCACGTAGATTTCGGATATTTCCGCCACCAGCTCAATGGACTTCTTCACCTTGATGCCGCCCTTGACAACATCGTGTACCGCTTTGAGCGCATCGTAATATTTTTTACCCTGCTGGAAAATCTTCTGCGCTTCCATGAAGCCGTCCAGCGTGTTCTTGGCAGTGGTGGAAGTCTGCACTATCTGCTTGGTGGTGTTGATGATGCCCTGCGCCAAGTTGCCGGGGTCTGACACCACCCACTGTGCGGATGCCTTGCCGATGAAGCAAAGGCACACCGCCATAAGGAGAATTGTTCTTTTCATTATCTTTTGTTTTCAGGGTTTGTAACTCGTTTGTATTCGCCGCCGGGCATGAGCGTTATCCGGTCGGTCTTTTTGTCATAGGTGAACTGTATGCGGAAGCCCGTTTCGATGAACAGGCAGCCGTTCCGTTCTGTTACCGGGTAAGCCGTTTCCAGTATTCTGCCCCTGACATTCGCTTTCCGGGTGACGGTGTATCTGCCGCCCGTTTCCGAGAGTGTGAAAGCCGGGTGTCCCCTGACGTGTACCCAATAGCCCTGCATCCTTTCCAGCTCCTTGCTTCCGCTGTCCTCGCAGCCCGCCAGCAGGCAGGCGGACAATAGCGTGTATATCAGATTGTCAATCCATTTCATGTTCCTAATTTTTAAGTTGTTGATGATTGGGGATTTCTTTTGCTTTCTGCAAGCCGCTTGATAGCCAGTTCAAGGTTGCCGTCCAGCTTCTCGGCAAGAGCGAACAGTTCCATTTTTTCGCTTTCCTCAGTCGTGTACGTGTAATATTCTTCCAATGAAACTTCCGTGGCGTACACCGCCGATTGTGTGCCGCCCAGCGAGAAGAAAACTTCCTTGTACTTCCGTCCGGGGTGGTTCGCCATGTTGATAGACAATATCTGCGAACGCTCCTTGTCGGTCAGTCCCAAGAGGTTCTGTATGCTGTCGAACTTGTTCAGGTATTTTCGCTGGTCTAACAATATTTTGCAGTCCGAGTTATTGATGATACTTTCTTTCACGATAGGGGAAGAAATAATATCCTCTACCTCTTGCGTGACTACAATCGCTTCCCCGAAATACTTTCGGACAGTCTTGTACAAATATTTTATGTAGTCCGCCATGTTCGCCGATGCAATCGCTTTCCACGCTTCTTCAATTAGTATTAACTTCCTTATCCCCTTTAACTTGCGCATTTTGTTTATAAAGGCTTCCATGATGATGATAGTCGTTACCGGGAATAAAATCTTGTGGTCTTTGATATTGTCCAATTCAAAGACAATGAAGCGTTTATGCAGCAAATCCAGCTCCTTGTCGGAGTTCAGCAGGTAGTCGTACTCACCGCCACGATAGTACGGTTCAAGCACGTTCAGGAAATTGTCAATGTCAAAATCCTTTTCCCTGACGTTCTTCTGTTCAAGCTGTCGGCGGTAATCATCCCGGACAAACTCGTAGAACGTGTTGAAGCAGGGCGTTACCGAACGGTCTTTGCCTATCAGTTCGATATAGGCACTCACGGCGTTTGACAACGCCACTTCTTCCGACCGTTTGGGGGCTTCATCATCCCGCTTCCACAGGGTGAGTATCAGGGTCTTGATGCTCTCTTTTTTCTCGATGTCAAATACCCCGTCCTCGACATAGAACGGGTTGAACGCTATCGGGTTCTCGTTGGTGTAGGTGAAATAAATCCCGTCCTCGCCGTGCGTGCGGTTGTGGATAAGCTGGGACAGCCCCAAGTAACTGTTACCCGTATCGACCAGCAGCACGTGCGCACCCTGCTCGTAACACTGGCGCACCATGTGGTTGGTGAAGAAGGACTTACCCGACCCGCTCGGCCCAAGTATGAACTTGTTTCTGTTGGTCGTGATGCCTTTCTTCATGGGCAAATCCGATATGTCGATGTGCAGCGGGCGACCGCTTACCCTGTCCACCATTTTGATGCCGAACGGCGAAAGCGAACTCTTGTAGTTCGTTTCTTCCACGAACAGGCAGAGAGCCTGCCCCAAGAACGTGTAGAAACTTTCCTCTGCGGGGAAGTCGGCTTCGTTGCCGGGTATGCCCGCCCAAAAGAGCGTGGGCGTGTCGGTGGTGTTGTGGCGTGGCTTGCACTCCATTAGTGCAAGCTGGCTTCCCACATCGTTGCGTATGCGTTTGAGTTCTTCCCGGTCATTGCTCCATGCCATGACGTTGCAGTGGCAGCGCACCGAGATAAGCCCCTTGCTATGCGCTTCGTTCAGGTACTCGTCTATCCACTCCTTGTTCACTTGGTTGGCACGGGAGTAGCGGGAGAGCGATTGCATATTCCGGGCGGTCTGCTCGAAGTTCTTCAGGTTTTCGGCGTGGTCGTCTATGAAGATGAACTGGTTATAGACGTGGTTACACGACAACAGTACGCCCACCGGGGCGGCAAAACTTAACCTGCAATCGCTTCTGTCTGTGGACAGCTTCTCAAATCGGCAGTCCGTCCCGACCTTTCCGGGCAAATCTTCCACGTCCGAAAGCGTGTGCAGGCACAGTATATCGTCCCCGACCCGCATTTCTTCCGGGTACAGCCCGATGTCTTTCAGGCAAGTAGTGTCGGTTTGCGAGAGCGAGAAGTATTTCTCGATGATGCCCGCCTTTCCGTCCTGCCCGGTGATTTCCGATGCCGCCAGCCGGGTAAGGGTGACAAACCCGCTGTCGTTCATAATCCTTTCAAACTGCCCGACCGCTTCGATGAACTTTGCCGCCGCTTCCTTGTCGGCTATCTCCTGCGGTACAATCCTGCCCCGGCAGAGGGTGGAGAAGTCGCTCTGTCGGCGGCTTCTCTCCCTTGTCGTTTTCGTCAGGAACAGGTAGCAGTAATGGTTCAGGAACGGGCGTTCATTGAAGTGCCGTTCAAAGGAGCGGCTTAAAAAACTAAGCTCGTCCCTTTCGGTGTCGGGCTGGTAGTTCTCCTTGATGAAGAAGTCCTGCTTGTGTACTATGGAGTAGTCGGGCAGCACCTTGACCGCCTTGTACCACGCCGAATGTATGGTTTCGTACTCGGCACTGGTGACGGTGAACAGTTCGGGCAGTTCCACCCTGAAAGCCACCGTTATGTCCGCATCCTTTGAAATGATGCAGCCGTTCTCCACCGCCAAAAGGGGAAATTTCCTTTCCAGCGTGGTAGCCTTTAACATATTCCTCATGTTCTTTCTTCCTTTCTTCTTTTGTAGTTGAACAGCCGGGGTATCGCCTTTCGGCTGATAATGAAGCGTGGGTGTCTTTTGCGTGCGGCAGCTTTCATCAGCCCGTGCGTGCCGTACTTGGCGTTGAGCCGGAACGTCTGCCACACGAGCAGCAGCGAAGCCGACACGATGAAACCGATACATAGCCACTGGTTCACGCCTGCCATGAACAGGACGATGAACACCACGAAGACAGCGAGCAAGCCGCCGCAAAAGATAAAGAGGTACTGGCTTTTCAGCCCCTTGAACTCCACCGGCTTCCCGATACCCCTGTTTACCGGATATTCAGACATTGCCGCCTTTTTAGAGGAAGAACGAACGTAGGATAGTGGCGGCGACAATCAGGAAGATGCACGCCCCGAACCAACTGGCGGCGGTCTTTGAGGTGTCGGGGTCGCCGCTTGAGTCGAGTGGGTCAGCCCCCTTACGGGAGCTTTCCCCTCTAAGAACCGTACGTGCGAGTTTCCCCGCATACGGCTCAAGCAACATGACCGTTACCGACTTTGTTATCGGTAGAGCCATCTCATTTTCGACTTTCATATTCATAATCTACTTTGCATTTTACGTTTACAACTGGTATGTACAAGAGTTCTTACCTTTCGTCCACTGACTATTTGTTCAGTGATACTCCAAGGTCTTTCCCTGTCAATACGCTCTCCACATACAGGACATACTTTATTCTGTCGTTTCCAAATGTTTATTAGAGATTGCCTGCCTTTCAGCGTTTGCTTCATTCGGTAGGTTTCTCTCCATTCGTAGTACGATTTATCTGATGGGTCATACGGATTGGCATAATGCCGAACCTTGACGAATTTCTCATGGTGGATGGTTGGTAGATAGGTCAGTTCGAGATAATCAATCTTATCTTTCTTGCCCATATCTGCCGCAAATCTCCACGAGTGCCCATTTAGTGTTCTGAAATACTTATCCTTTACCCATCCTTTACATTTCTGCGGATGTCTGCGTCTTGCCCATTGCCATATTTTCTTGAAGATTTCCCAATCCATTCGGTGGAATACATTCGCAGAAGTACCATATTTATAATAATTACCCCAACCTTTTATGATTGGATTCAGCATCATAATAAGTGACTTCTGTTTTACACACTTGTTGGCTTCTATCGTCTTGCGGATTTTTTCGCAAAACCTCTTTTGCGCATCTTTGGATGGAGTTGTCAGCAGCGTATTATTGCGGAACTTTCGGATATTGAAACCGAGAAAGTCAAATCCCTCATTTATATGTGTGATTTTTGTCTTTTCTTCTGATAGTGTCAGACCTCTTTCCGCAAGGAACTTACGTACTAATGGAAGTATAACCTGTTCTATCGTTTCCTTATCCTTTGCCGTTACAATGAAATCATCTGCATATCGTACAAGATGTATCTTAGGAACTATCTTTTTGTAGTTCACCTGATATTTCTTGACACTCTTTTCCAACAAATCTTGCAGTCCGTCAAGTGCCATGTTTGCAAGAGTTGGGGATATTATGCCACCTTGTGGGGTTCCCTCTTCCGTAGGAAAGAGTTCTCCATTGAACACATATCCGCATTCGAGCCATTTGCGTAGTATCTCCTTATCCATAGGGATATTGTTGATTAACCACGCATGGCTGATATGGTCGAAGCATCCTTTGATGTCCCCCTCAAGAATCCATTCGGGAGCGACCGAACGAGAAAGAACGATGTAGCATTGCTCGATGGCATCATGTGTACAGCGATGTCTGCGGAATCCGTAGGAATGGCTGTCGCCAGTGGTTTCCGCTATCGGGTCAAGTGCCATTAGGTACAATGCCTGCATCGCACGGTCTTTCATCGTTGGTATTCCGAGTGGGCGTAATTTCCCGTTCTTCTTTTTGATATTTACACGTTTTAAAGGTTGTGGCTTGTAGCCATGTCTTTTCAGAGTGAATATGGCTTTGGCTTTCGCCAATGGAGAAGACCATGTAATCTTGTCAACGCCGGAAGTAGATTTTCCTTTGTTAGTCGTAACTCGTTTTACCGCCAATGCTTTGGCGTAGAACGAGTGGGTAAGCATCCATTGCAGGGCTTTCACCTTGTTATTTCTGCCTTCCCTTTGAGCCTTTACAATACGTGCTTGCAGCTTTTGGACAAAACGCTCACATTTGTCCCAGTCGATTTTCGACCAGAGTTCGTGAATGTCTATGTCTTCGGGCGCACACGCCAATTTCTTTGCGTTCATTTGCTTTCCTTTCTTTAAAAGTTCTGTAAACTATCTTGTAAAGTGTCACCATAGGCGGAAGTCTGCCCACTTTCGTGTCGGATGATGTTACCTTTACCAACCCGTGATATTGGCTCAATCCGTATCCTCCCCATTACAGGGAGGCATTCGCTTTTTCCGCTATCCTATACCCACACCCCATGTAGGCTTGCCTTGCGGCTTGCTTACCAGCTCTGATGAACTGGAGAGATACGGGCTTACCGTGTTTTACATAAGTGATAAATAAGCGGGTTAGGTCCTGTCTATTCCACCGGCAGTGCTAATGTCCGTGTGCCCCCAAAGTTCAAGAGGACAGCCGACTGCTTACCTTTTGGTCCGAGCCTGTCAACAGCCTTTGGCTCGTTATACCTTACGATGTTTATCGGACAGTTCACTTTCGTTGACCATACCGCTAAGCCAAGCTCCTCGTGCTGAATGGTGTTATCAGCCGTTGATTTCCCCTCACGGTTCAATCTTCTCCTTTTGGAAAGGCTACCTTGTCGGGACAGCTCCGTACAAAAGGATTACTCCCAATGCACGTGTCCGTAGGCTACTCCAGACGGAACTGGAGGTGTAATCTTGATGTTACACAATCACTTACGCAACTTCACGTCGCACAAACTTGCCATAGACTTTTACGCCTCCGATAAGACCTACTACCGCGCCGATGGCGTAGATTAGTTTCGTGCCTGGGTCAAAATAGCTTGAGACCATAGAGGTGGCTTCGTTGATGCCTGCCAGACCGTTTCCCTGTGCGAATACGGAGGCGGTGGCGGCAACCATAAGTGCCGCGGAAAGGATTGTTCTCTTGCTTTTCAAAGCGTTCTTGATGTTCTTGTTCATAAACTGTTCTTGTTTTAGTGCCGTCAAAAGGGTGGATGGTCCTTTGTCGGGCAGTTGATACTTTGTTTCTTTACTTTGGTTTAGTGGTTGCCTGTTTGTTTCTACGGACTTGGGCGTCTCCGTTGCGGGTGGCTGTACCTTGTACCGCCGTGCGCGTGGGTAATGTCATTCTACTTTTTCATGTCCGTTCTTTTTGGGTTGTCATACATAGTCGCGGATGTCGAAGTCCTCTATGTTGTCAGGTATCACGAACACCTTTTCTTTTTGTCGCGTCACGGTCATGTTCACCGTGTCCACGAAAACAGCCATCGCCTTTGCAAGCCTGTCACTCATCGCTTCATCGGTCAGGCGTTCCGTTATCCTTGTATAAAGCTCTGTCCCGTCCAGTTCCGTCATGACCTTTCCGGCGTGTCGCATTTCCTCACCGGACGGTGAATCCTTCCGTATGGTGCGTACAGCCATATCAATATCCTCGAAACTGCTTCCCGAAGCCTGCTTTTTGTCAGGTTCTTCGTACTCCAGTTCATCCTCTCCGTACTCCAGTTCCGAAGGAGGGATGCTCGTAAAGGTTTCATCGAGTTTGTCCTCCGGTACTTGTGTCGGGCGTGAGACGGTTTCCGTGTTTCCGTCGTCAAAAGTAGCCTCTTCCTCCGACAGCTCAATGCCTTTTTCCGAAGTGGCGGCTTCTTGCGCCGGTATGGCAGCGGTTGTCCGGGTCGATGCCATCTTGAAACGGCTCTTGCCAATGATGTCCGAGGTGTCTGCGTGAGGCATGTCCTTATCCTTTCCCTGCTCTGCCGCCGTACAATCCAATGACCGCCACAACCCGGCAATGTGTCTGAAGAAACGGATAAGTTTCGCTTCCATGATGCGGTCGTAGAGCAACAGGGACAGAAACCACACGTTGCAGGCAACCGATACGATTAAAAACACCTTTGTCATAGTTTCACTTTTTGGGCGTTTTCAATCTGTTCCATGTACTGCGTTCCGTATTGCCAGAAATGGTCGCGGAGGATGTTGTCCACGAACTTGCCGATGCTCAAGCCGTTTTCCATCCGACTGGCGACGATAGCGACTTTCTCATGAATTTCTCGGCTGATGTATATACATTGCCGCGTTTTGATTTCCGATGCTTGCAGGAAAGTCGAGAGCGGTTTGTCTCTGCCTTTATCCTTGCGGAAGTCAACGCCGGTATTTTCCTGATCGTAGTCGGTTGTACACTTTGCTGCACTGGCAGCGGTTCTTTCACTCTTTCCTGTTTGCAGGCAGTCTGCCTGTCGGTTCTTCTTTGTCCTTTTCATACTTCTTTGTTGTTTATTGTTTCTATAGATTATAGGATTCCATGTGCCGTTTGAACGATTCGGCTATCTCGTCTTGGAACAGCGTGAAATGGTGTGTCAGCACGTTGTCAAGAAAAGCCGCAATAGTCACCTCGTTGCCTCCGATTACATGGAGCATTTTCTGTATGCGGTCGTGGTACTCCTTGCGGATATATACCTGCTTGCCGAGCCTTGCCGTGATATTGGATCCACACATGAATACCGTGTCATAATCCTGCTTTTCCGGCTTGCCATTCCTGCGCTTGCGTTCCGGTTCCTCTTTGGGACGGGAAGCAGGCGATGTAATCACCGTCTGTAATTCTTCTTTCGGAGGTGGAGAAGGTGCGTTTCCGCCCGTACTTCTCGCTTCCGGTGGAATGCTTGTATCGTCCAGCCGAAACGAGTTGATTACGGCTTCGCTGTCGATGTCCTCGATTCTTGTTTTCTTTGCCATGACATTCAGTTTTTGATGATGCCGAGAATCTCATCCGCGAGTTTGTCAAGGTTGCTGCCGCGTATCAGCGTTTTGTCCGCAGGGAATGCCGTGGAACGGAATACAGCCTTGCGTTCTGCCGCTGTCTCCTTGCGGAAACGCTTGCTGTCCGGCAGGTATGTTTCCAGAATGGGCAGGGCGAACTCGGCACAGACTTTGTCGTATGCCTTGTATAGTTCTGTCTTTTCGCGTCCGTCCACCATGTTCCACACGAGATAAATCCCTTTGATGCCGGACTTGCCCGTGCTTATCATCTGTTCGTTGATGACAGTGGCGAACTTGATGGAACTCTCCATCACCACACGGTCGGCGATGATGGGCGTGAAGATATAGTCCATTTTGGAAATGGTCTGTACCACGTCGGCGTTGTTGATGGTTCCCGGCAGGTCGAAGAACACGAAATCGAGGTCGGGCTGCGCTTCTACCAGATTTTCTGCGGTTCTTATCGCGTCTTCCGCACGGCTGCATCTGATTGGGTACGGATTTTTCTTCAGCCGCTTGAGTTGCTCATACGCCAGCACTTTGTAATGCCCGTCCTCCATGACGGCTTTCATGTCACGCTTGCGCATATCATGGATACTGTACTGCGGAAAATCGCAGTCCACCACGGCTACGTTATAGCCTTTCACATAGTGCAGGTAGCTTGCCACAAGCACTGTCAGGGTTGTCTTACCCGCTCCACCTTTCTGCGTGGAGATTGCCACATAAGTTGCTTCTTTCATTTGTCTGATAATTTATTTGGTTATACATCTGTCCGGTGGCGGTAGCGTATTGCCATTCATACATACGCACGCGCTTCCATTTATTCCGCCATTCCTTAATCCGGCTGTGCCTGCGGGCATTCATCGGTCTATCCAATCACCCACGCCTTTATCAGTCCGTATGGACGTGTGCTTGGAAAACCGGCTGAATATGTACACCCGTGTTCAGCCGGTTGGATTGATGTCCGGATTGCTGTCCGAACATCCGGCGGAAGGAGTGTATTTTCAGTCCCACATCCGAATCACACTGCAAATAAACAAGGATATTTTGGAACTTGTATCACTTCTCCGGCAAGTGGCAGCACGTTGCGCCGGTTGACACTGATTGTCCGGGTCAAGCCTCTGTCCGATACTGCGTTAAGGGCGTAACTTTGCACCCGAACGGCAGGGTTCGCCGCAGGTGGCGCAGCCCGGAGTTTGAAAGGCATTCCCCCCAATCCGTCCCCGACGGATTTTTATGTTCACCTGAACATAGCAAGGTATGTTTTCAGCCGCTCAAAATATTTTGAGCATCCCGGAAAACGCCTTGCCCTTGCAGGGGGCGGGCTTACCCTCCGAAGTCGGGAAGCCTCTCAAACCTACGGTGTCTGTGCCATGAAGCGGCGGCTTATGCCGTCAAACCGCTAAATCCAAAGTAATATGAGTGAAAAAAAAAGAAACAAAGGCGGGAGAAATCCCAAACTCGATCCGGCGGTGTTCAGATACACCGTCCGTTTCAGCGAGGAGGAACACAACCGTTTCCTCTCCATGTTCGAGAAGTCGGGCGTTTACGCCAAGTCGGTTTTCCTGAAGGCGCACTTCTTCGGGCAACCGTTCAAGGTACTGAAAGTGGATAAAACGCTGGTGGATTACTACACCAAGCTATCTGATTTTCATGCGCAATTCCGCGCAATAGGCACGAACTACAACCAAGTCGTGAAGGAACTGAGGCTGCATTTTTCCGAGAAAAAGGCGATGGCGTTGCTCTACAAACTGGAGCAACAGACCGTCGAACTCGTGAAACTGAGCCGCCAGATTGTGGAACTGTCTAAAGAGATGCAGGAAAAATGGTCGCAAAAATCAGCGTAGGAAACTCGTTGTACGGCGCACTTGCCTACAACGGGGAGAAGATCAACAAGGAGGAAGGGCGGCTGCTGACGACCAACCGCATCTACAATGACGGTACGGGAACGGTGGACATCCGCCGGGCGATGGAGGACTTCCTCGCCCTGATGCCCGTGCGGTCGAAGGTGGAGAAGCCGGTGGTGCATATCTCGCTCAACCCGCATCCCGACGATATGCTGACCGACACCGAGCTTCAGGACATCGCGCGGGAGTATCTGGAGAAGATGGGCTTCGGCAACCAGCCCTATATGGTGTACAAGCATGAGGACATAGACCGCCACCACCTGCATATCGTGACGGTGCGGGTGGACGGGGACGGCAGGAGCATAGACACCCGAAACAACTTTTACCGTAGCAAGCAGATAACCCGCGAGCTGGAACGGAAATACGGGCTGCATGACGCGGAACGGAAAAGCCGCCGTACCGATATGCCGCTGCATAAAGTGGATGTTTTGGCGGGCGATGTGAAGAAACAGGCGGGGAATGTGGTAAAGGAACTTAACCGCCGTTACCGTTTCCAGACGATGGGCGAATACCGCGCCCTCCTTTCCTTATATAATATGACGGTGGAGGAAGCGCGGGGCAACGTGCGCGGACGGGAATATAATGGGCTGGTCTATTCCGTTACGGACGACAGTGGCAACAAGGTCGGCAATCCTTTCAAGTCCTCGCTCTTCGGGAAGTCCGTCGGCTATGATGCCGTACAGAGAAAGTTCGCCCGTTCAAAAACGGAAATCAAGGACAGAAAACTCGCCGACATGACGAAGCGCACCGTCCTTTCCGTACTGCAAGGCACGTATGACAAGGAGAGGTTCATTGCCACACTCAAGGAGAAAGGTATTGACACCGTGCTGCGCTATACGGAGGAAGGACGCATCTACGGGGCCACGTTCATCGACCACCGAACAGGATGCGTGTTGAACGGCTCACGCATGGGCAGGGAACTGTCCGCCAACGCCTTGCAGGAACACTTCACGCTGCCATACGCCGGACAGCCGCCGGTTCCGCTTTTCATTACCACGGAGGGTCAGGAGGAAACGCAAGCTCCGTCCACTCCCGAATACGGAAGGGACTTGGACGGCATGGGCTTGTTCTCTCCCGAAGGCCCGGCAGTGGACGCCGAGGAGGAAGCCTTCATCCGGGCGATGCAGCGCAGGAAGAAAAAGAAGAAGCGCAAGGGCTTGGGAATGTAATCAGTCAGACAAAGTATCAACAATCAAAACAATTTCAAGGTATGTCACAACAAGAAGACGATTTGAGGGCATTGGCGAAAATCATGGATTTTCTGCGTGCCGTGAGTATTATTTTAGTGGTCATGAACGTGTACTGGTTCTGTTATGAAGCCATACGGCTCTGGGGTGTGGACATCGGTGTGGTGGACAGGATACTGATGAACTTCAACCGCACGGCGGGGCTGTTCCGTTCCATCCTCTACACGAAACTATTTGCCGTCCTCCTGCTTGCCCTGTCCTGTCTGGGGACAAAGGGCGTGAAGGGCGAGAAAATCACGTGGGGGAAAATCTGGGCGGTCCTTGCCGTGGGCTTCGTGCTGTTCTTCCTCAACTGGTGGATACTGGCCCTGCCATTGCCGGTGGAGGCGGTGACGGGACTGTATATCCTGGCCGTTGGCGCGGGCTATGTATTCCTGCTGATGGGCGGTCTGTGGTTGAGCCGCCTGTTGAAGCACAACCTCATGGATGATGTGTTCAACAACGAGAACGAGAGCTTCATGCAGGAAACGCGGCTTATCGAAAGCGAGTATTCGGTCAATCTTCCGACACGGTTTTACTACAAAAAGCGTTGGAACAATGGCTGGATCAATGTCGTGAATCCTTTTAGGGCTTCCATCGTGTTGGGTACTCCGGGCAGCGGTAAATCCTATGCAGTGGTAAATAATTTCATCAAGCAGCAGATAGAAAAGGGCTTCTCGATGTATGTGTACGACTTCAAATTCAGCGACTTGTCCACGATAGCATACAACCATCTGCTGAACCACCCGGAGGGCTACAAGGTGAAACCGAAGTTTTATGTGATAAACTTCGATGACCCGCGACGTTCGCACCGTTGCAATCCCATTCACCCGGACTTCATGGAGGATATTACGGACGCTTATGAGAGTGCGTACACCATTATGCTCAACTTAAATAAAAGTTGGGTGCAAAAGCAGGGCGACTTTTTCGTAGAATCGCCCATCATCCTTTTCGCGGCTATTATCTGGTATCTCAAAATTTTCCAGAACGGCAAGTATTGTACATTCCCCCATGCGATTGAGTTCCTGAACCGCCGCTATGAGGATATTTTCCCGATACTGACCTCTTACCCGGAATTGGAAAACTATCTTTCTCCGTTCATGGACGCATGGCTCGGAGGGGCTGCGGAGCAGTTGATGGGGCAGATAGCAAGCGCGAAAATCCCTTTGTCAAGGATGATTTCCCCGCAGCTCTATTGGGTGATGTCGGACAGCGAGTTCACGCTGGACATCAACAACCCCGAAGAACCGAAAATACTCTGTGTGGGCAACAATCCCGACCGTCAGAATATCTACGGGGCCGCTCTCGGTCTGTATAACTCCCGTATCGTGAAACTCATCAACAAGAAAGGGATGCTGAAGTCGTCGGTCATCATCGACGAGCTGCCCACGATTTATTTCAAGGGGTTGGACAACCTTATCGCCACCGCGCGAAGCAACAAGGTTGCCGTGTGTCTGGGCTTTCAGGATTTCAGCCAGTTGGTGCGCGACTACGGTGATAAAGAAGCGAAGGTCGTGATGAACACCGTCGGCAATATCTTTTCCGGTCAGGTGGTGGGTGAAACCGCCAAGACGCTTTCCGAACGCTTCGGTAAGGTGTTGCAGAAACGGCAGTCCATTTCCATCAACCGGCAGGATGTTTCCACCTCCATCAACACGCAGATGGATTCACTCATCCCGCCGAGCAAGATTTCCGGCTTGACGCAGGGTATGTTTGTCGGTTCGGTATCCGACAACTTCAACGAGCGTATCGAGCAGAAGATTTTCCATTGCGAGATTGTCGTGGATGCCGAGAAGGTGAAGCGCGAGGAGAAAGCCTACAAGAAAATCCCCGTCATTACCGACTTTACGGACGGGGACGGCAACGACCGCATGAAGGAAACGGTTCAGGCGAATTACAGGCGCATCAAGGAGGAAGTGAAGCAGATTGTTCAAGAGGAACTGGAACGTATCGCAAATGATGAAAACTTGAAACACCTGTTGCAGCAGAAATAACAGATTCCTTTATATATGAAAAAGGGGATGTGTCAAAACACCCAAAATATGAAAATTACCCCTGTCACAGATATCTGTAGCAAGGGTAATTTTGTTAAAAAGAGAGTTTTGACACCCTCTTTTTATTCTCAGATTTGAGATGCTTGTTGATGGTGGTAATGGCAAGCATCAGCAAATAATTTTTCAGTTCTGTATCGTCTTTAAGCAGTATGCTGTATTCTTCGGCAAACATTCTCAACAGTCTGGTTCTGAGTTTCGACATTTCTTCACCGAAAGGTATCTGTCGGTTTTCTTGCCAATACTCAATCACTACGGAAGATACCAGCCACTTGAACTCGGATTTCATCTCTTTGCCGAGTTTCTTGAAGCGGATTTGTTCGCTAATTGGCGGCTCGTTGTATGGCATTATGTCTGCCGGGTCATAAACGGATATACTGCCGATACCATAATCCATGATTATCGGTAAATCAGTTTTTACATCATTCTTATGTTTCTTCTTTTTAGCCATACCCGTTATTGTTGCAGGAAACCTTTACCTTTATCAGTAAGATAGTATTTCTGTTGCGGACTCTTGGAGCCTATGGGATAAAGTGAAAGGACCAAACCGGAATTTATTGCCGGATGGATATAGTTCTTTAAGAAATTCCTTTTATCTTTCATTCCCGTTTTCTCCATGATTTCTTTAGCAGAGAGAGTGTTGTTCCCAATAGCAGACAACAGTTTTCCTAACTGTGGGGTTACTGTGGGGTTACTATAGGGTTGCTGTGGGGTTGCTGTGGGGTCTTGTCCTACTGTAGTTCTTGTATAATGAAACACAATCCATACAGCATTGCCGTCGGTATGAAACTCCGGATCCGGAATACCGACACGGCGACATTCGTTTACCATAAGGGCTATGCCACGTCCCCAACTCTCCAATACTGCACTTTTGTACAGCACATTGGCTACTATCAGATTTTGTGGTTCGGAATTGTGGCCACCCAACAGTTTCTCAATGGTAATATCAGGCGGAAATGTTCCGCTGTTTTCAATCTCCACGCGGTCATCATAGATAGCAATCCCGACTGAACTGCCGGGGCGATGGTAAACACGATGTGCAAAAGCATTTATGCAACATTCTCTCAATGCCTTATATGGCACATTCAGTTCCTCTTCTCTGTACAAACCTTCAATTTTACCGGAAAGGGACAAATGCTTGAAGAAAAATGCCATTGCAGCATCCAGCAAGTTGAATATATTGCCTGTCACACGCTGATTATCTAAAAATTCATCTTTTGTCGTTCCTTTGAACCGGGCTAAACGGAGCAGACATTGGGGATAATGGTAGAAGTTTCGTCCGAATAGGACAACGGAAGCATTGTTCAGCTTTCCATCATTCAACAAGTCAAATTTTTCAAGGATGGTTCGGACATCCTCCTGCATAGAACCTTCCGGCAAACGTCCGCCTCTGATTCCTCCACGTACTGCGCCCAAGATTGCCGTTTCGTCAAGGTCGGATATTTTCAAGCTGGGATTTTGCATGGAATCCCAAGCATAGGTTCCGCCTCGCTGCATAACCAACAGGTTGTATATACCCTGCGGCATGGCAGATGTAACGCTCTCTATCCGTTGATAAGCCCTCCCCTTATAGGTGAACGGGCGCATATATCGTTGTTCTTCCGCTGATAAAGCTATAACACTTTTGTTCGTTCCCGGAATGTCTGTATAGGATATATCAATGGTCGCAAACGGCTCGATTCGTCTGATGGTTTCAGCAATATCGCGCTTCGTCTTGTCGCTCACTTCCTGACCGATAATCTTTCCCTTGTCGGTTACACCGAACAGCACCGTGCCGCCCGTACCGTTCAAGAAGGCACAAAGAGTTTCCATTCCACGCTCCAACTGCCCGGTAGTTTCTTTGAACTCAACTGTCCCGCCTTCGGCTCCGGCAATCAGTCCATTCAATATTTCGAGGTTATCTATTTTCATCCGTCATTGATTAATACTTGCAAAGTTAATGATTTTAATCGGCTTTCCGGCAGATAATAGAGTGATTGTAAATGAAGAAGGATAAGAAACCGTATAATCCGGCCGCTTATCCTTTGTTTGGCATTCGTTTATCTCCTCATCCGCTCCAATTCATCGTCATGTCGCATCTTCGCGTTCAGTTTGTCCTGCATCTTTTCAAGGAAGTAGGTGCGACTGTCGCTTTTCCTGCGTTTGATGTCCGTATAGAAGCGGTAGCAGTCTTTGGACTCCACACCGAAAAAGGAATAGAGGACAGGGGCAAGCTCTTTCAGCGAAGCCTTGCCGCCATTGATGCAGCCGGTGGCGTAGAGGGCATAGATTAGCTCTACCAACTCGACGGCATTACCGGTCCATTGCAGGGCTGGGACTGTGGCTTTGGTTTCGGATGTGGATGTTAGTGGTGGCACGGAGGTAATTGCAGAAGCGGATACTATCTTCTGCATCTTTCGGATGAAGGATAACGCCTTGCGGATATACACAGTGACGACATTCTCCTCCGATACCGACAAGTTCTGTGGATGGTGCTGTAATTCGATTTCGGCAAAAGCCAACGCCACAATAATATGCTTGGCATCATTGCCGCCGTAGCACAGGTTTATTACTTCCTGCACGAATCCGCCGTATGCCGTTTCCGTGCTACCGTTGTCTTTTCCGTTTATCATGGCGAAAAACTGTGTTTCCGCCAGTATGAGATGGTTCATTATCTTTTCTGTTTTGAGGGTTTACACTTGTTTATCAGTGTGCGCACACTGATATATGGTGCAAATCATAGCCCTAAACACGAGAAAAGATTGTGAGAAAATTGTACTACATTGTTTTTCAGAAAGATAAAATTCAAAAATAATTTTATCCTTGATTGCATCCCTTGTGAAATGTGTTCAGATTCTGAACATGTGTTCACTTTCTGAACACGGAAATTCCGCCAAGATGTTCATAATCTGAACATTTTATGCCCGTGGCTCTTTATGATAGGTAAGCCGGATTACTCCGTCCCTATAAGTTTTGTTCTCCATAAGCCGCCAGTCATTCATAGGTAGTGCTGACTTGAAAAAATGCGCTCCGTTTCCGTCGATGGTTGGAACAACGTATAGTATGATTTCATCTATCACGTTCATCCGTAACAGTCCGTTGGCATATTCGGTATTCCCGGCAGTTACTTCCAACAAATGGCAAATGCTTCCACCTTCCTCCCTCCATTCTTGAAGCACGGATACCGAATAGTCGGATGTCAGCTTATACAGGGCATTGGCACGTATTTCATCCATACCGTAATCTTCGGTTTGAAGCAACCGCTTCCGGGGATGCAGTTTCATCGGACAGCCATCTATTGAGATAACGGCAAGTAATTGTATTTTCGCCATAACGTATTTTCTTTCCTTTTTGGCGAGGCAAAAAAGTAGCGTGCAATTCACACTACTTTCAAGCGATGGCTCTGGTAAAGCCTTTACGGAGAGTACGTGAATGCACGCTATGCGTAAGCATAGCATAAGCATCACGCAATCGTCTCCGTAGTTTCAATTTACCAGATTTTCGCTCGAAACGCCTTGCGGTCTTATGTCTATATCATCGGCGAAAAGTTACCCGATCGCCTGCTATTTTCTGAAATACAATTGCAAAGTTAATCAATTATTGCCATTTACAGCCATACTCCGGTCAGTTTTCTTCATTCAATCCATACTCTACCAATTTATTATACAGCGTTGTCCTGCCGATACCCAGTATCTTTGCAGCCATTTTCTTGTTACCGGCTGCTTGTTTCAAAGCACGCAGGATACGTCCTCTTTCTTCATCCCCGCTCTTCAATGTAAAACAAGCGGAAGTAGCGGACGGTTCATTGTCAAGTTCCAAATCGGCTTCGGTTATCATATCGCCTTCTGATTGCAGGACTGCCGTCTGTATCTTCTGTTTCAACTCGCGCACGTTGCCCGGCCACGCATGGGCGAGCAGGGCATTACGGGCAGATGCGGCAAACCCTTTTACTTCACGTTCCAACTCACGGTTTGCCATTTCACGGAAGAACTCGGCCAATGGCATGATGTCTTCCGGGCAGTCGCGCAAGGGCGGCATGGTTATCACATACTCCTGCAAGCGATAGAGCAAATCCTGCCGGAACCGCTTTTCCGTTACGGCTTTCTGCAAATCCTCGTTGGTTGCAGCCACTATCCTCACGTTGGCTGTTTTGTCCTCCTTTGCACCGACGGGACGGTAACGGCGTTCCTGTATGGCGCGGAGCAGCATCTGTTGCATCTCCATTGTTAGGTTGCCCACTTCGTCAAGGAACAGCGTGCCGCCATCCGCTTCCAGAAAATACCCCGTCTTGTTTGCTTCGGCACCAGTAAACGCACCCTTGACGTGTCCGAAGAAGGCGGATTGTATCAATGACGGGGACAAGGCTCCGCAGTCCACTGCCACAAAAGGTTTATCGGCAAGTTTGCTTTGTTGGTGTATATGTTGTGCGATATGTTCCTTGCCCGTACCGTTCTCGCCCAGTATCAGCACGCTCATCCGGGTGGTGGCTACAAGGCGCACACGTTTCTTGATTTTCTGATAGGCTTCGCCCTGCCGGACGAATATCGGAATGTTCCATTGTAGTCGCTTTTCATGTTCTTTTTGCAGGGTGCGGATAAGCGGTATCAGTTTATCCTCCAACAACTGTTTCTGTATGTAATCCTTTGAGCCGAGCTTCATACTTTCCACTGCCGTATGCACCTCCCCGTAATTGGTCATAACGATAAACACCTGCTGTTTGTCGTTGGCACGCATCCACCGTAACAACTCTATGCTTTCACCGTCGGGGAGGCGTAGGTCGGCAACGACAATATCATCCACCTCTGACTTTGCCAATAGTTTCTTGGCAGTGGCAAGATTATATGCCGACATAGTATCGAAGCTGTCTTTCTTCAGCAGGTTGCAGACATAATCGTTATAGACGGGGTTGTCCTCAATCACAAATACTTTCATCCGACAACCTCCTTTCCTTTTGCGCAAGTTCTATGATAACTGTTCCCATACGAAGCATGGCATCCACGCATTTCCGCAATTCCATTTCGGAACATTCAGATTCTTGATGCAGCAGTTCATACAGGTTCCACAAGGGTTTGTCAGCACGGATAACAGCCCATGAACTTCGCTGACGGTGCATCCATTCGTCCAACGCCTTGCGGTCATTCCTCTCCATGATTTCCCGGACAGCCTGCATATCCTTTTCTGTTTCGGTTATCAAACGGTCGAGCATCGCCCGTTTGTCACCATATGCAAGCAGAGAGGACAAGTCGGGAAGTTCATCCTTGTCCGTACTTGTCAAAAGGCATTTGTCTGATACAGCAACCAGTTCGGAAATGGAAAATGGCTTGAACAGGCAGGCGGTAAATCCATTTTCCAACAGCTCCTCTTCGCTGCAACTGCCGGAGGCGGTCGCCACGACAATGGGAATCTCTTTCGAGTTGCTGACACTTGACGAGCGTAACAACTCCAACACCTCATAGCCGTTAATCTCCGGCATCTTCATATCGGTTATCATGAGGTCGTATGTGTGCTGCCGCATGGCTTCCATTGCATCGCCAATAGTGGTGAACGTGTCGCAATGCACACCTATACCAGCATACATTTCCTTTGTCATGGATAATACCATCGGATTGTCGTCCAATACGATGACAGAATAAGGTCTTTCTATATGAGCCAGACTTTCTGCGGCTGTCTGTTCTTCAATACCAATATCGGCAGTGTTCATTGGCAACTCCACAGTAAAACGACTGCCTTCTCCTTTTTCGCTTTCCAAGCGTATAGTGCCGCCAAGCATCCCGACTATCTGTTTCACAATGCTTAACCCCAATCCGAAACCGTCTTGCGTGGCGGCGTTGGAAAGCCGCTCGAACGCTCCGAACACTCGCTGTTGTTCTTCCGCACTCATGCCGGTTCCGGTGTCCTCTACTACAAGGGTCAGCCTATTGCCGTCATAGCTTATGACAAGTGAAACGCTTCCGGCATTCGTGAACTTGACGGCATTGCCCAGCAGGTTGTCGCATATCTGTATGATGCGCTCCTTGTCGCCATTCAGGATAATACCCTCCGGGCACTCGATGGTAAGTTTAAGATCTTTTGCTTCTGCTTGTTGCGTAAACTCCGTTTGCAACAGCTCCGCGATGTTTTCCAAACGAAACGGACGGACATTCGCCTGTTCCTTGCCGCTGTCCAAGCGGAAGAAGTCAAGCAGGGAGTTGAGCATGTCGGTCATTCTCTTGGAGGCTTGCAGGATATTGTCCGCATAACCGCTTATCTTTTCTTCTTCGTTGTCCTGCATCAGTTCCGCATATCCATGTATGGCAGTCAGTGGTGTGCGTAGCTCGTGGGTGATGGTGTGCATCGCTTTCTTGCGTGAGGCTATCAACGATTCGTTTTGTTTTACTGACTTTTGCAGTTGCCCGATTAAATCTGTTGTCTTACGTTTGTACTGCTTGATGCGGGTGGCATAGCGGTGAATGATGATGTATGAAATAATGAGCAACAGCAGCATGACACCCGTTATGATACCTACCTGCAAGAACGACTTTTCACGCATAGCGGATATTTCCGCCTCACGTTCCTGCAAGTCAGCCTGCACCTTGTGGTCCATCTGCTGGATAAGGGTTTGCAGTTGGCGGTTCAGTTCCGCATTGCGGCTGGCAAGGCTGTCGGCATATTCCGACAGACGATGGCTTTGGGCACGTTGTTGCGCTATCATATCACGGTTCAGTGTGTAGAGCATCGTGGTGGTCGTCGTCGGAGGTGCTTCCTGTTTCTTGCCGAACAACCCGAGAAAACCTTTCCTCCTCTGTTTCTTCGGCTCTTCCTGCCTGCTCGTTTGCACTATCACCGGCACCTGCTTGGCTATCCGGCGGTTGATGTCCGCCTGTTGTTCCAGAGCCTCCATGATGGCGCACAGCCGCTTTTCCTTGTCCTCCAGCAAGTGGCGCACGCTGTCTATGCGCACCGATTCGTAATGGCTCTTGAAGCGGCAAAGCATACTATCCACCGCCATCCGTTGCCGCCGGTATGCCGCCACATCCTTATCGTCCCATTCCAGCACCGACTCGCCCAAAAGTGACAATTCCACCACACCCACATACGCATCGTGTGTTTCCTTGCGGAAGCGGTTGATTTCACGGTTCTCCCGTTCCAGCAACTCCAAGTCGCGCCATTCGCCGAGCCACGTGCAGATGATGCCGCCCACCAGCAGGACTATAAGCAGATAGCCTGCGGCAAGCAGCTTGCGGAAATGCTTGGTAGTGGTAACGAATTGTTCGCTCATTTGCTGTTTGTGTAAATACCGTTATTCAACATACGCATATAGGTCGTGGAACTTCGCAGGTTCATGGATGAGAATGGCGGCCATGCTACCGATGACCGCCATAAGTATGGCATAGCCGAAAAATATTTTATATCGCAGCGACACTGTTTGTTGATGAAAAATATAATTGGTTAACTAAAACTCCAATTTGCGTTATTTGCATTTGTTCCTTCAAAAAGTCTGGTCAGATTTTGTATCTGATGATTCTGCAATGTATCTTGTGCACAGTTTACGGCGTATTGCAAACCATTCATAATATCAGAGAATGAATTGGTTTGAACACTGTCCGGCTCATCGTCATTATTTTTCTTGTCTCTGTGAAAAAGTCCCATGTTTTTAATTTAATTACTTGATTTGTTGTCTTTAATGAGCACCAATCTTGACAATGTCCGGCTTACAGCTTCCATATTTACACTGGAGTCTATATTATTATTGACAATGCCTTGATGCCAAAACCAATATGGTGGATTCTCCGTGTGTTCCATCACGTCCTCCTTTTTTTATTGGGGTTATACTTCGGTTCTTTCCGTTGCGGGCGGAACTTTTTCCGCCCGACGTTTACTGCTTCCTCAAGGTAGGCAATGCTCCGTTAAGTTCGTAACGCCACTCTGAGCCTGCGTTCTGCAAGGCGGTGTTCATGGCATCAACGGCTTTCTGCCAGGTAACGTAAGTGCCGTCCACCTTCGTGGCTTCGGGGACGATGTTTTCTTTATTGTAGCCGATGCCTTGTTCATGATTGTTCTTCCAATAGCAGGCGGTCACGGTGGTGTAGTTATTTCCCAAAAAGCCGCCGATATGTACTTTGCCGGTGCTACTACCCGTACTGGTTACGTTGCCCGTGGCATAGCAGGCAAGGAGGCTGATTCCTGCGTTCATTCCCACCAGACTGCCGCCAGCGATATTCTTTTTGGGGTTTATTTCTATGATCACGTTGCCCGTGGCATAGCAAGCGGTCAGGGTGGCACTCGAATTCGTCTGACCTGCCACGCCGCCGACATCGACCGTTCCCTTCACTGTGGCAGAGGAACTGCATCCGGTGATGGAACCGCCTATTTGAACACCCACCACACCGCCGACATACACCGTGCCGCTGACGTTGCCCGACACCGAGCAGTTTTCAATGGTGCCCCAGCTAGATCCTACCACGCCACCAATACTGCCGCCATATATTTGATTGCTTGTTATCTGTACGCCCTCCATCACCACGTTCTTCACCGTACCAGCTCTATTGAGCCAGCCGAACAGACCCGCAAATTCGTCATTTGTCGTAAAGGTCAGCCCCGTAATGGTATGGCCGCCACCATCGAAGGTGCCTTTGTATGAGTTGTCGTAGTCTGTGCCTATCGGCGTCCAGGCTTTGCCGGTGAGGTCAATGTTTTTGTCGAGGGTAATGTTTATGTCGGTCTTACCTCCGTTCACTAATTCGGCTATATTCATCAGACCGTCGGCGTTATAGACCGTGTAGCTGCCGTCGTCCTCTATGATATAGCCTCTTGCCGTAGCGAGGGAGACGGTGTAGGTATATTCACCGCCCGCCTGCCAGTCGGTAGCATTCTTCATCTTATAAACGAAGGTCTTGCCGTTAGTGAAGGTGCAGGTAATGAAGGCCGTGCCAGCTGCCACACTTTGCGGGGCTACGATGGCGGTGTAGGTGTTGCTGCCCTTGCCGTACGGGGTGATTTTATCCGGATTGCCATTCTCGGTGGAGAGACCCGTCAGCCGCACGGATGCCAGCCCCTCGGTGTAGTCCGTCAGAACGATGGTCACTCGCGCCGTGCGGTGGGTGAAGCGAAGCGTGGGGCTGCCGTAGGTCACCGTCTGCCCGTCGGCTACGATGAGGTCGCTGCCCTCAAAGTCTTTCTGGGTACTTTGGTTGGCTTTTACCTTTACCGCAGGTGGGGTTGTCTCGCCATCGGTGTAGGGCCACCACGCTGTGACGGTGATGTTGTTGTGGTTGGTCCAGTAGTGCGGGTCGGTGGAGGTCAGCGTGGCGCTGGCGGGGTCGGCGGTGGAGGGCGTCACGTCGTACGTCTTCACCATGCCGTCCATCAGCACTGCCACGCTCTGCACACCCTCCCAATTGCCATCCGCGGGGGCACGGGTGCCGGCGATGGCTTTCGCGGCGGGATTCAGCCCCGTGGCGGTGAAGACGATGGGTGTGCCTTCCGCCCCTTCCGGCAGGAAGCCCGCTTCGTCCTGCGTGCAGGCGGCAAGGCCGAGCAGCAGGGCGATGGCTGCGGATGTATGGATGGTTGCTCGTTTCATGATGCGTGTCGTTTAGGGTTCGTTATTGTCTCTTTTGTAATACGGGCAGACCGTCGGTGCCGAGTATCCACTGGTAGTCGCCAGCGGTGAGGGCGGTGTTCATGCCGTCGACGGCTGTCTGCCATTTCACGGTCGCGCCGTCCACCTTCGTGGCATCTACCGTTCCTCCTTCAATACGGAATACTCCTTGCCCGGCATTGCCTCCCCAATAACAGGAAGTTATATCAGCGTAGTTATAACGCACTATAGCTCCATTGTTAGACTCTTTCAATGTGCCGTCGAACCAGCAAGCGATGATATCGCCATAATTTGATTCGGCTATACCACAAGTTCCACCATATGATGCAGAAATTTTTCCCGTCACAGAGCAGGCAATGATTTGGCCATGATTTCGGCCCACTATTCCAGCAGTATTTCCACTACTGCCATACAGATTCACATCTATGAGTTGTAGGTTCTTTATCACTCCACGTTCACTTAAGAGTGAACCCAAAAATCCAGTATTATTCATTGCTGAAGAGTTAAATCCTGTAATGCGGTGTCCCTGCCCATTAAAGACGCCGGAGTAGAATGTAAATATGCCTGACCGTGTCCATTCCTTACCCGTCAGGTCGATGTCAGCGGCGAGGGTGCAATTTATCGATTCATCTTTTTGTGAGGCTTCGTTCCATGCCAGCAGGCCGTCGGCGTTATAGACCGTGTAGGTCTTGGTGTTGCTGTCGTAGATGTAGCCCAAATCCTCGGCTGTGCCGCTCTCGCCGCCGCCGTCAACCCAGCTGCCGATGGTGCAACCCTCTAACGTCAGGCCGGTGGCGTTCACCTTGACGGTATATTTATAGCGGCTGCCCGCTTCTAATACGACGTTGTTCTGCGGACGGAAGTAGAAGGTGCCGCCGCCGAGTTTCACCTTGACGAACGGCTTGCCTGCCGCAACGGTCTGCGGGGCAGTCAGTGCCTCGTAGGTGTTGCCGCTTGCGTTGTAGGTCTTGATGGCGGTCGGGTTGCCGTTATCGGCGGACAGACTCACGAGGCTCACCGTGGCACCGGCGACGCTCGTGAATCCCGTGCCGGGCTTCAGTTCGATTGTCACGCGTGCCGTGCGGTGGGTAAATTCAAGAGTCGGGTTGTTAAATTCCACCTTCCGGTTCTCAGCAGAGATGAAGTCGCTGTTCTGGAAGTCAGCCAGTTTGCTTTGGTCTTCGGCCACCTTCACGGCAGGCATCTGTGTGATGTTGGCATTGTTGAAGGGCCACCATGCCGATACGGTAATCGGGTTGCGGCTGGTCCAGTAGTACGGGTCGTTCTCGCGTGAAAGCGTGGCACTCTTGAAATCGGTAGAAGCCGTTACGGTGTATTCCTTTACCGCATCGCCCAACTTGAGTGCCACGGAAGTGACACCCTGCCAGTCGCCGTCCACAGCGGCACGGGTGGAAGGGGCTGCCAGCGGCGTTGCTTCTACGGACAGTCCGGTGGCACGGATGACGACGGGGTATTCACCTTCGGGCAGACGGTTATCGCCAGCCAGTTCGTCCTGCGTGCAGGCGGCGAGGGCGAACAGCAGTGCGGTGGCTGCGGGGATAAAAATTCTATGTCTCATAATTCTTCAACCTAATCAATTAATTATTAATATCTTACAGGCTAGCATTCACTTCTCCGCCGTCTATATCGTTCCACTTTGCAATGGTGGCTTCGCTGACTTCAAGGACTTTGTTGCGTACCTTGACGGTATAGGTATAGTTGTTGCCCGCCTGCAGTGCGCCTTCGGGCATGGTGAGTGTGGCATGATATTCCTGACCTTTGTAATTCACAACCAACGGCAGGGATGCAACTGTCTGCGGGAAGAGGATGATCGATGACGTGAGATTGCCGTCTGCCAGATTCATGGTCAGTTCTCCGGTCTGTGCCCCGTTGTCTGCGGTGGCAATACCGTCGGCCGTGTTGAACGTACCGGTGAGTAACAATCCGTCCAGCGTGTAACGTTCAGGCTTGACCACGCTGAAATTCACGCCGTCGCCCGCCTCGAAGGTAAGGGTTATCTGGCTCATGCGGTGGTGGAAGGAGTTGTCTTCACCGCCTTTGGCGGTTTTGTCGGTGAAGCTTACTACCGGGTTGTTTTTGTCTCCCGTGGCTCCTGAAGCAAAGAGAAAGTCGATGGCAGGTTGGTTCTGCTGCGCCGTGGCATCGGTCGTGGCTGTGAGGATGCCTCCCACCGCGTTGTACGGATAGTAGGCGCGGAAAGTATGGGTCTTTGTATCTTCGATATAGATAACCTTTCCTTCTGCCTCAAATTTCCCGTTTTTCAGGATGAAAGGCACGTTGCCGTACTGGGAATCGTTGCCGATGTCGGTGATGCCGATACGGTCGCCGGCAGTCCAGGTGGTTCCGCTGGCGCGGGTGGCGGGGGCGATGTCGGCGGTAAACTGGGCGGCCACGGGGTCACCGTTCAGGTTCTCGTTGTCGTTGTTGCAGGCTACCAGTGCGAGGGCGAGCGCTGCAAGTGCAAAAAATCTTGTCTTCATTATATCTATAATTTTATTATTTACAAATCAGCATTTACATCATCACCTTTCACTTCTTCCCAGCCGTTGATTTCGGCTCCGTCCACTTCCATGCCTTCGGGAGTCTCAACCAGCGTTCCGCCGAGGGTCAGCGATTTGCCCTTTCCGGTGTTGAAATCCTTGAGGGCTTCCGTGATGTCGCTTTTCAGCGTCGTGGGGGGCGGGTTGCCGTCCGCATAGCGGATTTCACCCGTCAGCAGTTGTTCCGTGCCGGTCACACCCAGCAACCGCACCGTGGCTTTCCACTTGCCGGCATCGTCACCTTCGGTTATCTTGGTGAAGGGCAGCACGACGTTTGAAGCGGCTCCGTAGGTATCGGTAGCGAAATCGAGAGTTCTGGCTGCACCCGTCAGATGGGCAACAATCTCCGTGATGCGTCCGGCGGCATCCCCCGTCGGTTTGATGATAAGCGTCAGTTCGCGTACCTGCTGCTTCATTGCGGCGGTCAGCGGATAGTCCTTGTCTTTCTCGATGCTCACCTGTTTCGTATAGGTGAAGAACCATCCCGGGGCATTGTTCACAAAGGCATCCGTTCCTGCCCGGTTTCCCGTGGCTGCGGCAATGGTGGCGGTGGTACCATTTACCATGATTCCTTCAGCAGGGTTCCACACCGCAAGGGTGTAGCTGCCCGGAGCAAACAGATGGTTGGGGGCATGGGTGGCGGAAGTCTCCGTACCCGTATAGTCACCCATTGTAACCGTCCATGTGGTAGGTATGTCGATACCCTCACCGCGTGCCGACCAGTCGGCTGTCACCGCAATCTTCCCGCTGTCGGGGTGTGGCGTGTCATAGAGCGTGTCCTTCACGCAGGAAGAGAGCAGCACGGCGGCTGCCATTCCCATCATATTTATATATTGTCTTGCTTTCATATTCTATTCCTCCGTGTTAGAATAACTTCCATACCAATGTCACACCGGCATTGATGGGGCCCCACCAGTCCTTTGTTTCGTTGCCGCGGCGTACACGTACACCGTCGATGACCTCATATTTCTCATAGTCGGCATTCAGGTAGCCCAGACCGAGGTTGAAATCAAGAGCCAGTGCCTTGTTCAGCCGCAGCTGATAGCCGGCGGTGATGCCGCCACCCATCAGGTCGCCCTGCTTGCCTGCTTCGGAGAACTTGTAGTTGAACTGTCCGGCCTTGAACAGCGCGCCCAGATACCAGGCTTTCTTCTCACCCATATAGTAACGCACTTCCGGAGCCACTTCCCAGAGTGCATAGCGGCGGTCCTTGTCGCTCCACGTCCATGAAGTCCACGAGCCGTTTACGGCAATGCCCCACGATGGGCAGATGCGCCATTCCACGCCAAGATCTGGTGTCAGGGTAGCCCAGCGCAGCAGGTTGGCACGCAGGGAGAGATGATAATCAGTTGTGATTTTGGTTTCCGACGGCGTGTCGGCAAGTGTATTTTGTTGAGCGGCTTTCTCGGCTTCTGCCTTTTCAGCGGCAAGTCGGGCTTCTTCCGCCTTGCGCTGCTCTTCGGCAAGCCGTTCCTGCTCGGCACGCTTCTCGGTTTCTAAGCGTTCGGCTTCCGCCTTGCGTCGTGCTTCTGCTTCCGCATCCGTCACGGCTGTTTCCTTTACCGGTACCGTCAGGCGCACGGTGACAAAATCACCCTCTGTCACATGATTGCGGGTAATGAAGTTTTCTTCCTTGATTTTCGCTCGTGTAATCAGTTCTGATTTCACACGGTTGGCACGAATCTTCGCTGTTGCAAGGTTCTTGACTTCACTGCTCTGCGAATTGCAATATCCGTCAACCAATAGCGGCAGTTTGCCGTCAAGAATTGTTGCTTTGTTGTTTTCGATACATTCCAACAGGCGGGCAAGTTCCGTGTCATTGCCATTCCAAGGCACGTAGAACATGTCCTTCTGCGTAACGAACCGGAAGGTGTAGGTCGTGTCTGCTTTCTGCTGCGCAATGACAGGAAAAGTTAGCGTCATCAGCCACAGAAACAGGGTAAGAAAAGTGATTTTTCTGCTCATATAAACTTGAATTCATTATCTTTGTCATCTCCAAAGGTAATAAATGCCATTCAGCGCCCAAAATATTACAAAAACTTTTTTTGCTAAAACACAGCGTTTTATAAAAATTGTCGTTTGAGCACTTTTCACATTGTCGTCTGAGCACTTATTTTGTCAAATCGGCACTTTTTGAGTTGTCGAATTAGCACTTTTGTGGCTGTCGAATTAGCACTTTTTGTAGTATGAGCACTTTTGGAAAATGGGTTTCTGAGAGCTTTTTCATCGGATTTTTACCACGCAAATCACTTCAGATTTGCTTTTTTCCACTTGGCAGGCGTACATCCTTCCTTCTCGGTAAATAATTTGATAAAGTTACTGCGGGAAAGAAAACCGGAAGACTCAGCCAGCTTCTGTATATTGATCTCCGGATGCTCCTTCAGTATGTTTTTCGCATACTCCAACCGGAGACCGGTTATCCATTCGCGGAATGTCATTTTATACGTAGTCTTGATATAAGCGGAAAGATAGGTACGGTTCGTATGAAGTATTTCGGACAGTTCTTTTATGGTAAGTCCCTGCTGGACATAGCCGTCTGTCTTTATCCAGTTGGCCACTTTCTCTATAATTTCTGTATAGGACACTGGAACTTCTTTCTCAGAAACTATTTTAGGTTCTGTTTCTGTATCTGTCAGAAGTTCTTCTTCAGACTGTATATCTTGCTCAAAAGCATTTTCCACCTGTTCATAGAACAGCAGGTAGTTCTGATAGCTGTAGAAAAGATAGCTGTAGAACGGTATTGACGACAAAATCCAGATAAAAACATATTTGTCTGGCAGAAATGTCAGCAATCCGCATCCGACACCGAAGATAACAGCCCAATAAGTGAATATGGAAAGCCATTCGATATATGCGCCTATATCATCCGCCTGAGTTTCATTGAAAATCCGAATGGCTCTACGGTATGCAATTATGACTCTGCGAGCTAAAACGACTCCAAAAACGACTAACCATACAGCTAAAGCAAATAAAGAGAATTTTTGCATGATTCCGCTTGGCAACAGGAACAACACAACTCCGGAAAGAGTTGAAAATATAATCCATAAAATGATATGTGTCCACACACGCCGTTTGGTAATGTAAAAACGATCAAGCAACATTATCAATGCCGAACTGAACAGAGAATAGCACAGGAAGTATGTGGACATGTTCATCAATATGGCAGAATCCGCATTTTTGAATCGGATACCAAAGAAGAAATGTACCGAATAATTTGCCGAAAGCAGCAGCATAGCTATACCCATAATCTGTCGGGAGCGGAGATAATTCTTGAAAATTTTCTTTTCAGGAGTCTTTGCAAACAAAAAATAAAAGCCGAAGAATAACATCAACGGCAGTGCGGTATAAAGTGAAAAACTGTATATAGATGGCTCCATTGTTATGCTTATTTGATTTTGATACAAAGTTACGTCTTTTTCTTCACAAATAGACACATAATCTATGATTTAACGTTATAGATTCGGTCATATTAGATTGAAAAATTATTAGAATTAAAGCCAGTGGTGAAAAATTCAACCACTGGCTTTTTCTGTCAAGACTTCGATATTAAAGTTTTACACCTTTGGATTCCGATAAACCGGGTCTCCCTATAATTAAATGACTGCGTACAAAGTCCACGTGCGGGCTTTCCGGCTGTTGTTCCGTCTGTTTTTTCTCGTCGCCTTGCCGGTTCTCTTCTGTGTTTTCCTGAGCCGGAGCCAGCTCAAGCTGTATCTTGCGGTCCAGTGCGGCGAGTTCGGACTTCAGCTGTTTCAGCTCGTCCTCCTTCTTCCACACCTTGCCCGCTATCTCCTGCAACTGCGGAATCTCCTTTTCCAGCACTTCGTTCTTAGACTTGTACTGGTCGATGATGGTCGGAATCCTCTCCAATGCGTTCAGAAAGTTTCGTGCGGCAGCAATCGGGTCTGCCATCGCCAGATGCCCGTTGTTGTAGGTGTACTTGTAGTTACCCTCCACCACGAAGCGGTTGTCAGTGAACTCCAGACCTTCTTTGAGTGTCCTCTCGCTGACCACCTTTATCGGAAAGCCGTAAAGTTCCCCGACAGCCTTGTACAGTCCACCAGTCGTGGCGTTCTTGGCGATTTCCTGCAAACGCTTACCGATGACCTTCTCATCCGTTGAATCCACGCCGTCCACCTTGACAAGATTAAGGCGGCTGCCTTCCTTATCAGTCTGCACAACGGAAAGAAAACGGTTCCAGTCTTCCGTCATGGCTTCGATGAAAGCCGTGTTGTTGCGCAGTTCTCCCGTCTTGGATTCCAGCTTGAACTCCGAATCGCGCTTGCCCTTGCCCCACGACTTGCGTTCCCCTTCGAGCGAGGCGATACGCTTCTCTAATTTCGCCTTATCCAAAAGGTCGGTATTGCCGGAGAGCAACGCCATATACTCCGAGAAGTTCATACCCGATTTTTCGTCCATTGCTCCCTCGTCGATGGTACGTGCGCCCATCGCTCCACTTTTGAGCTGCGATATGAACGTCTGCTTGCAGTGCAGCAGATTGAACTTGTAGCTGTCCAGCGACTTTTCCACCGCGTAGATGATGATATCCACGTTGTTCTCGGCAAAATGCTTGGCAATCTCGTTCCCGGCTCTAACACCCCGTCCGTCACGCTGTTGCAGGTCGGACGGTCGCCACGGTGTATCAAGGTGATGGATGGCGACGCATCTTTTCTGCGCATTCACGCCCGTTCCGAGCATACTTGTGGAGCCGAACAGCACTCGCACTGTCCCTGCGTTCATGGCATCTATCACCGCCTTACGAGCCTTATCCGTCTTACACTCCTGAATGAAGCGCACCTCACTTGCCGGTATGCCGTAATCCTCCACCAACTTGCGTTTTATCTCGCTGTACACGTTCCATCCTTCCCCCGGCTGGTATGTCCCCAAGTCGGAGAACACGAACTGCGTACCCTTGTGCGTCTCGTACTTGTGGTAATACTCTGCAATCATCTTGGCACAATGGCTTGCCTTGTTGTCGGGATGGTCCTCGTAGTTCGGGTCTATCATGCGCATATCAAGAGCCATCTTTCTCGCGTAGTCGGTGGCGATGAGCATCTTCGCCTTTTCCTCCGTTTCCGACAGGGGTAACCTGCCAAGCAGAGTGGCATCGCCGGTTTTGGCAAACTGCATCAGCTTCTGTATGAAGTCCTCCTGCTCCGGTGTGGGCGGTATGTGGTGCAGTATCTCATTCTTGTTTGGTCTGTCCACACCTACATCCTCCGCCGTGCGGTAGTCGGTAATCTCGTTGTAGAAGGCGGCAAGCTCCGGCACCTTGATGAAATAGCGAAAACGCTCCTTCTGAACGATATTGTTCGTTACGTTGAACTCAAAATCGGTCGTCTTTTTGGCGAAGATGGCAGCCCAAGCATCGAAACAGCGGATGTCCTGCCGTTCCAGTTCGTTGGGGCGCAGGTATTTGAAGAGCAGGTACAGTTCCGTCAGACTGTTGGAAATGGTCGTGCCCGAAAGGAACGTAGCCCCCAAGTCCTTGCCCGTGCGTTCCTGTATGGTACGGATGGCAAAGAGCATATTCAGGGCCTTCTGGCTTCCTTCCGAGTTTCCCAATCCCGCCACACGGTCATGACGGGTGTTGAAAGTCAAGTTCTTGAACTGGTGACTCTCGTCAATGAAGATGTGGTCGATGCCCATCTGCTTGAAGTCCACCACATCATCCGTGCGGGACTTGATGGCGTGTTCCACCTTCTCCAGCTTCGCCACAAGGTTGTGCTTGCGCTTCTCCAGCCCTTTCAGCATCGCCCGCGACACGTTCTTGCCCTGCTGTCGCAAGACTTCGAGATTTTCCTCCACCGTGTCAAGCTCCGCCTGCAGGATGCGCTGCTGCAACTCCGGCGACTGCGGTATCTTCCCGAACTGGTCGTGCGACATGATGACGCAATCATAGTCGTTGTTCTTGATGTTGTTGAAGAAACGCACACGGTTGGCGGTCGAAAAGTCCTTTTCAGAAGCGTAGAGGATGCGGGCGTTAGGATAGGCCGCCTGATAGGTGGCGGCAATCTCCGCCACATTCGCTTTCAGCCCGATAATCATCGGCTTGTGCGCCAAGTTCAGACGCTTCATCTCATGTGCCGCTATGCACATTATCAGCGTCTTGCCGGTTCCCACCTCGTGGTCGCAGATCCCGCCGCCGTTCTGTTTCAGCATCCAGACGCAATCCTTCTGCGACGGGTAAACGCTCTTGATTCCCCGGCTTGCCAGCCCTTTCAGGTTGAGGTCGGGAAAAGTCTGGTGCGAGCCGTCATACTTCGGGCGCACGAAACAGTTGAACTTGCGGTTATACATCGTCGTGAGCCGTTCCTTGAACTGCGGCGACTGTTCTTCCAACCATTCGGAGAACCCGTTACGGATTTCGTCTATCTTCGCGTTGGCGAGCTGTATGCCCTCGCTGTCGCGTACCTTGATGTCGTTGCCGTTCTCGTCCTTGCCGATACTTTTCATCATGTCGGGGCAGGTGTTGTGCAGGGCGTGCTTCAACAGGTGCATACCGTCATAGTTCCGGTAATAGCCCTTTACTAAAAACTCGTCCGTGATCTTCATGGTGCGGTAGCCGCACGCCACGGAAAACTCGTCCATGCTTGCGGAGTAGGCTATTTTCACGTCCGTGTCGAAAAGGTGGCTCATGTAGGCGGCATACACACCCGTGGGAATCCAGCGTTCCCCGAAATTGAAGTCGAGGTCTTCAAAGGCGATGCGCTGCGGTTCGGCCTCCTTCAATGCCTCCCACGCCTGTTTCACCTCCGGCATCCGCTCACTTTCGGGATTGTCCTCCATCCAGCCCTCTATGCGTTCCGCCTTCTCTATCACGTTCCCCGCGATGAAGCGGTCTTTGATTTCGTAACCCGTTACGAGCGGGTTGTAGAAGATGCGCCCCTTGAGGGCACCAAGCAGTTCCTCTTCCGTGGTGTCGGTTATCTCCCGCATATAGCCGAGATTGACCGTGCCGAACTTGTTGAGCGATGCGGACAAGGCTTCTTCGGGAGAGCCTGCATTGACACGGCTCTCCACCGAGAAGGAAACGGGACGGTCGAAGATGTCCGCCTTGACAAACTTGCCGTCCTCCGCACGTTCCAGCGAAAGGATGTCGCGCCCTCCGGCATCCATCATCACCAGTTTCACGTTCTGTCTGGCGTTGAGGTTACCGTAACGCATGACAAACTCATCGTAGTAGGTGTTGAGATACCCGCGCTGCGGTTTGTGTTCCGTATGGTTCTCCGTCTCGTGGCTATACATACGTTCGTAAGCGTCACGGAGCGATATATACAGCATCGCTTTCTCTTTTTGATAGCCACGGAGGTCGAGCGGTTGGAAGGTCGCACCGTAAGGCGTGAGGTCTTTCAGGTAACCGAGATTGCGTGAAGCATCCAGCACCATCGAGCCGTCACGGTGGTGTGGCTCCAGCAGGCCGTTGAACGGACGGGGAGAAAGGTCCATGACTTCCTCCTTCGGCTTTTCCGTTTCAAGTTCCGGGAACAGGGAAGTGGCAACCGTTTCGGAAGTAGGCACAACTTCTGCCAGTGTTTCAGGTTGCTTTATTTCTTCCGTTTGTTCCGGCTTTTTATCCATATTGTCCGAAGAAGGCGCAAAAGCAGGGTTCAACGTGTCTTTGATACCCATCTTTTTCAGTTGTTCCTGCCTGTGCCGTTCTGCCTCAAGCCGTAGGGCCTTGCGCCGTTCCGCTGTCAGGCTCATCATTGTCTCATAGAAGCCGTTAATGGGAGGATTGGTTTCCCAATCCAGAGTGGCGTAAATGTCGTCCGGGTCGTTTGGCTTTTCGGCATTTTCCGGCTTTTCTTCCTTATTACCGTTTACCGGCTTGGCGGCTTCAACGGGTGGAGTAACTTTGACTTGCGGTTTAGGCGTGGACGGCATAGGCTTCGGCTTGCTTTCCTTTTTCGCTGCCTTTTTCTTTTTTACCGGTTCCTCTATGGGCATACCCCAAAGGTCGAGCAGGGTAAGCTGTACGGCTGACGAATGATTGGGTTGGCGCGGCTCAATCTCCGGCTTTTCCTCTATGGGCTGTGCCTGCGGCTTCTCCACTCCCTTGACAGGCTCAATTACAGAAACGGGGGCTATTACAGAAGGTGATACCTTTTCTGTTTTCGGAGCAGGTTGCACTTCCGCAGCCGTGCTTTCCTCCTTTGTCGGATGCAGCCTGTGTCTCTCATACAGTTTCCTGTCAAGTTGTTGCAGTTCTATTTTCAGATGCTCCCGCAAGTCTTCCGCCAGTTGTGCGATGTCCCCACAGTGCAGGAGTTTATAGGCTGGTTTCCCGTACGGGTCGGTACTTCTGATCAAATCCGTGTGTGAAAGCGAGCCGATGCTCCATACATACCCATTTACGGAAGTGCCGATAGGGGTCTGTTCGGTCTGCACGAAGAGTTTTTCGTTGTAATACAGTTCACCATTCTTTCCGCTGTTCTTTTGCAGGATAATCAGGTCGCTGCCCACCTCCGTTCCCGCGTTATCCGTAAAGAGGTTGTTCGGCAGGCGGGCTACGCCCACCAGATTGGCATGGTTCATCATATACTCGCGTATGGGCGCGTTGGTCGGGGCATCCAGTACCCCCTGCGAGGTGATGAACGCCACGATTCCGCCTTCACGCACCGCGTCAAGGCTTTTCAGGAAAAAGTAATTGTGTATCGTCCGTGCCGCCGAGTGCCTTGCAGGATCCTTGCTGCCCGAAAAATCCGGGTCGAACACCGCTACATCACCAAACGGTATATTGGAGATGGCAAGATCAAAGTGGTTCATGAACGGCTTTTCTATCTTCTCGAAGCCCTGTACCCTTACTTTCTGTCCGGGATGCAGGTGATTCAGTATCTTGCCCGTCATCAGGTCTTTCTCAAAAGCCATGATGTCCGCATCCGGTCTGTTCTCCAGCACGGAGTCCACGAATGCGCCTACACCTGCCGACGGCTCCAGCACCCGGTCGGGACGGATTCCATGTTCATGCAGCACGTCCGCGATGGTTCCGGTTATCTCCGGCGGGGTATAGAAGGCTGTAAGCACGGACTGCTTCATGGCATCCATGTACCGCTTGTACTCCGTATCGTCTTTTGTGTTCTCCCGTAGCAACTTGTGCAGTTCCACGGTAGGGGCAAACAGTTCGAGGTCGGATTTCGCCCAGTGTACGGCATCCGTCAATTCCCTTGCAGGGTTGAGTATGCACTTCAGTCCCCCGAAGCCGCAATAACGCTCCAGCAACAGCCGTTCGCGTGCGGTGGGTGTGCGCTGTTCCCTGTCAAGGACGAATGCCGTCCTTATCGCCTCGATGTTGTCCCGCAGCCTCTGTTTGCGGTTAAACGCCATACTCTTCGATATAGAGGACGACGGCTCCCGTCAGCTCCGTGTAGAGCAGGTCGTATTCGGGCGACAGGGCGAAATTGTCGTCCGAGAGGTCATAGATGGAGAATACGTTTCCGACAAGCGGCAGCAGTTTTCGGGTAAAGGCTTCACGCTCCGCTTCCGGCACTTCACCGGCAAACTCGTTCTCCACGACTTCGCGCAGGATGGCGTACTTGGAGTAGCGAAGCCCCTCCGTAAGCACCTTCATCGCCAGTTCCTGCGCTCCGTCGGCGGGATAGCCTTCGAGCCTTGCCCGTTCATACGCTTCGGCGGCACGGTCGGCGCGTTCACGGATGAAGGTTTCATCGGTCGCCTGTTCAAACTTGTTCGTGGTGAGGTAGTCCAGCAGGTACAGACCGTAATAGGAAAAGTCGGTCCGCCCCTCGTTTTTCTTCTTGTTGTTCATTACTTTGGAATTTAGTGGATAGATAATGATGATAGGGATAATCGTTGGAAAAGGAGAAGAAAAAGGCACCCGGTATCCCTCCGAGTGCCACCACTAAATCCAAAGCATGAGTGTAATCCGGTATCGAAGAACAATTCATTACTCTGAACCAGTGGCAAAGTTAGAGATTATTTTCTTCTTTTCGCAGAGGTCGCTTTACTTTTCCTTTCAGGGAACACGAAAACCGTGTTATAATCCCCGTCAAAGGCGACTACGGCATCGAAGCTCTTGCCCTGCTTGCTCTTGAAGCCTTTGAGCAGCTTCGTGTGTCCGTCGGTGAGCAGGTCTTTGATTTCATCGTCGGAGAGGGTACGGTTTGCCTTCAGGCGGAACACGGGAAGTCCGCACTCCGTGTTGTCGCAACGTACCACCTTGCCGTAGAACTGCATCGTTCCCGTCCCGCACTTGGGGCACTTGCAGCCGGAATCCCTGCGGGCGAACAGTTTGTCGCATGAGAGCAGTTCGGAAGTAATCTCCCGTGTATATGCCTCAATCTCCTTGCGGAAGTCATCGGCGGGCAGTTCCCCGCGCTCGATGCGTGCCAGTTCCTTTTCCCATTCTCCCGTCATGGCGACATCGGCGATGCGCATCGCCTTCACGACCGAGTAGAGGGCAAGCCCCTTTTCGGTGGGAACAAGCGACTTCTTGCAGCGTTCCATATAGCCGCGCTTGAAAAGCGTTTCGATAATGGCGGCACGGGTGGCGGGTGTGCCGATGCCGCAGTCCTTCATTGCCTGACGCAATGCGTCGTCCTCGATTTCCTTGCCAGCCGTTTCCATAGCGGACAGCAGGGTAGCTTCGGTATGCAGCGGCTTGGGCTTGGTCTTCCCCTCCGTGATGGAGGCGGCTTTCAGTGCCAGCGTGTCGCCTTCCTTCCAGTCGGGAATGGCGGCAGTTTCCTCCGGCTTATTGTTCTCTTCTCCGTTCTCCTTGCCATAGACGGCACGCCATCCGGCTTGTCTGATGATGCTGCCTTTTGCCACGAACTCCACTCCGGCACACTCCGCCGTAATGGTGGCGGTGTCCTTGACGCATTTTTCGGAGAAAGCCTCGATCATACGCCCGGCTATCATCTGATAGACGGTGTTGTCCTCTTTGGAGAGGAACAGCGGCTTCTCGCCCGTGACGAGCAGGGCATGGTGGTCCGTCACCTTGCCGCCGTCCACGCTGCGGCGTGTCGCTACGGCTTTCGGCTGCACCTTCTCCTTCCATTCGGGCAGGTTGCCGATGAAGGCAAGCAGCTTGGGGATTTCCGCGAACACGTCTTCGGGAATGTAGCGGCTTCCGGTTCTCGGATAGGTGATGAGCTTCTTTTCGTAGAGCTTCTGCGCGATTTCGAGTGTCTGCTCCGCCGTGAAGCCGTGCTTGGCGTTGGCCTCCTTCTGGAGCGTGGTCAGGTCGTACAGGAGCGGAGTGTCCTCCGTCTTCTCCTTGCGTTCGGCTTTCGTGACGGTGGCTGTGCCTGCCGACTTCACCTTATTATACAGTTCCGTCGCGGACTCTTTCTCTTTCCATTTTTCGGAAGAGGAAAACTTCACCGTTCCTTCATCGCAGCCGTCCGTTGCGATATGGAGCTGCCAGAAGGCTTCGGGGGTAAAGCGGCGGTTCTCCCAATAGCGTGCGCACACCATCGCCAACGTGGGTGTCTGCACCCGCCCGACGGAGTAAGTGCCGTGTCCGGCGGCGATGGAAAGTGCCTGCGTGCCGTTGATGCCCACGAGCCAGTCTGATTCGCTCCGTGCTTTGGCGGCAAGATAGAGGTTGTCGTATTTGTCGCCCGCTTCGAGGTTGCGCAGTCCCTCGCGGATAGCCTTGTCGGTAAGCGAGCTTATCCAGAGGCGGACGAACGGGGTGGTGCATCCGGTATAATGATAGAGGTAGCGGAAGATAAGCTCACCCTCGCGTCCGGCATCGGTCGCCACGATGATCTGTTCGCTTTCCTTGAATAGCCGGGCGACGGTTTTGATCTGCGCCACCACGCTGCTGTCAGGCTTGTAGCCCTTCTCCGTCTTTACCTGACGGGAGACGAGCGTGAAGGTGTCGGGTATGACGGGCAGGTTGTCACGGACAAAGCCGCGTATGCCGTAACCGTCGGGCATGGCAAGCTGCACGAGGTGTCCGAACGCCCATGTCACGGCGTAGCCGCCTCCCTCGAAATATCCTTCCTCTCTCTTTGTCGCGCCCACGATACGGGCGATCTCACGTGCCACAGACGGCTTTTCT
>CEAH01011023.1_pt1 | contig 46409 bp, 50 predicted proteins | sample 557571 | NCBI WGS metagenome assembly CEAH01 (sample SAMEA3182092, study PRJEB8094) | gut metagenome | biome: human; feature: gut; material: Stool; isolation source: human stools | place: Canada | collected 2013-11-25
GGGGCTGGTACGTGTGCAGCAGAACTATCGTTCAACCAATCAGGCTTCATCCTTGTGTCTGTCTTTTCCTCTCGCCATGCAGTCGCAGCTTGGTATTTAGCTGACTAATGACTTTACCGACATGCTTTTGTCACCTTTGGATTTCTCCTCCAGCTAAGTCGTTGAGGATAGGTCTGTTGAACTCTAACCTAATCTCTTGCCATAGAGATATTTATTGTGTAGCCTATATGGGCGCATCGAAATCATACCAGATATTCCGATTTTTATTGACTTTGAATGAAGGTGTCATATCTTCCCTATACGGGGCACGGAACCATGCCGCACAAGCGGTTTCCCTTGTAGGGAAACAACCGATTGCTTTCAAGAAGTCCACAATATCTATTTGTTTGGTCTGGGCTATGTTCATAATAACTTTTGTGTTTCTATTCGGGTTTAATAAAGTTTATCTTATATATACACCGACGTTAAACTAAACCTCTTTATCGGAGGTACAGCCGCTATACTCCAGCACCTTCGGATTGTAATGGTAGCTCTTATCCTGTTTCACGATAATGCCACGCCCCATCAGATACTTGTTCAGTTCAATGCAGATGTTCCGGCCACGCTTGAAGCCGATTTCGGTATATCCCTGTTGGAGCGCTTTGATAAGCGGTCTGTATCCGGTTATGTCCCCCTCGCTGAATGCCAGCCTGAGAGCCTGGGCGTGTTGTACATCGGAAATGGATTCGCAGAAGCCCTTACGCTCTTGTGTAAACGAGTATTCTCCCACCAGTTCAGGCAAGGCATCGTTATTGATGCGGAAAGCGAACGGCTCAAACTCCTTTTCACGAATGTGCATGGCTTTTACTTCACTGATATTACCGTCAAACTGGCTCTTGGTGATTTGCAGAATGGTTTCCGCTTTGTTATTCAGTTCTGTGCCAATATGTCCTCTCGTATTGTCATCTCCTTTGTTCAGATGTAATACTGTATGGATATGGAGGTCGTGCATACTTGACCAGCGCATGAGGTCGTTTATCAAATCAACAGACTCACTGGGACTGTTGATGTCATACAGGAGGTCACGGATGCCGTCAATGACAACAAAACCGATACCCGGATCGGAAGCCAGCGCATGGTTGATAATCTGTCGGCGTTGTTTGGGGCTGTATTCCCGCAGCATGAAAAATTCGAGGTTGTCCGTTTCACGGTCAGTAGGTAGCCCGGCCAGTCTCAGGATGCGTTCAAGCACCTTGTGGCAATGGCATTTGCTTTGTTCCGTATCTACATAAAGCACCTTGTGCTTGCCTTCCGGCAAATGTGCGTTGTAGCGTAACACGTTTTTGCCCGACAACGCTGCAGCCACAATTGCCGTGATGTTGAAAGTCTTTTTGCTTTTGGGCTTACCGACCGAAGCACTGAAGTTGCCGAGCGTGGCAATGGTTATGTCATCGACACGGACAATTTCCGGCGGAAAAGCGTAGGTCTCGGTGACACGTAGGCGGATGAATTGCAGGATTTGTTCATAAACCGAACGATCTATGTCATTTCCGGTTTGAAGCAGGTGGGTCGGTATCATGGCTTTCCCCCTTTCTTTTTATGGTTGGGCTTGCCGGTGTGGTCATGGGCGGTCATTATAGCAGCCTGTCTTTCCAGTTCCCTTTGTGAAAGGACTGGATTGCGCCGTTTCCATTCATCCAGTTCCTTCCTTTCAAAGAAGATGTTCTTGCCATTCGGTTTGGTGTAGGATATGTCACGGTTGGAGGTAAGCCGGTACATATGCCCTTTGGAGATATTCAGGTATTTGGCGGCTTCATCAATATTCAGCATATCTTTCAGGTAATAGAGTTGATTCTCCACGCTTTCAAAACGCTCTATCAAGGCTTCAAGCGTCCCGAAACGATCAATGAAGGCTTCAATGGTGGTTATCTTGCCCAATACTACGTTTATATCTTCCATTCGGGTCAGGATGACGGCCACATCTTCTACCCGTTTAAGTGTTTCAAGAAATCCGGCTTCTGTCATGATGCAAATTGTTTATCGGGTTCAACACATTCATTCATGCTGTCCGGCATCTCCTTTGGACAGTTTTTTTCGGTTTCTTCTACTTGGTTCCGGCAGAGCCATTCGTCCAATTCCTGCTTGTTAAAATACAACAGTTTACCGGACGGTCTGTAGTGGGGGATATGCCCGTTCTTGGCAAGTTTGTACAACTGGCTTCTCGACAGCCCCATATACAGGCAGGCTTCTTTGAAATTGAGTGTTTTCTTGATGCAAAACAGCATATTTTCAATCTTCTCCGTTTGTTTCTGGAGCATACTAAGCTTCAGGAAACATGATGAACAGGACACCGCTACACAGTTTCTTTCTTCTTGTTGGTTCATTTTGTATTCTTTTTTGAGTTAGACATGGGGGAGTGATACCCCGAAACTTTATCGCTTCGGGGCAAAGGTAGATATGTGTTTTTCAATGCTTGTAAAAAGGAGAGTAACAGTTCGGAAGTGTTATCCGAACTGTTATCCTTTTCTGTGTCACTTGTTATCCGTTGTGTTTCTTTCTGTCATTTCTCTGACAGCTTGTACGCATTGGCTGATTACCTCCTGCATACTGTTTGGATTGCTCTTGGCAAGACTAAGTGCACTGGAATACTGGCCGTGTTTGAGCGGACGGCCGTCTTTGGAACCCAATATGGAACCGGCCTGTTCCAACAGATGTTCCCAACGTCCGAGAATGAGACGGTGGTGACATAACCGGTCGAAAAAGAAAGCTACCAACCGGTTATTGGCAGACTTCAACGGCTGATGCAACGTGCCTTCCAAAAGAGAACGCAGTATGCCTGCATTCACAGGGGTAGTGAAAAGTTGAGCCTCATTAGCACAATGCGCAATGAGGCTCAGTTGATTGTCATTCAAAAAGCTACCCAAAGACAAGGCAGGAAGGTTCGTTTCAGGGCGTGGCTTATCCGGTTCTTCTTTCAGACCGGAGGATGCTTTCGTTGTGTTGAACAGACGAAGCAACTCATCCATGCGGTTAGGAGCAAAAAGTATATTGGAGAAGAATAGCTCCACAAGGTCTTTACGTTTTGTCAGTATTCCTCTGAGAATACCGATGTTTTTCCGATGTCGGTTTTTCCCGGCGGCATCCCGGTGGTCACTATAATAATGACCGTTCAGAAAATCCTCCACATACAGTTCATACAATTTACTCTCACCGATAACTTCCTTCCGATAAGTAAAAGAGGCTTCTTTCAGCAAGGCAAAAAGTTCATCACGTTCATTTCCGACACTCTTGTGCGGCTTGTTTGCCAATCTCTTGTTTTAAAAAAAGGCAATCATTTCTACGGTTACGCTTCATAAATCTATTGTTTTAAGTTATTGGATAAATGCGTCATCCAAAAGGGAGATGGCATGGTCTTTCTTAGAATTGATGATTTGTGCGTACCTCTGAGTGTGTCTGATATTGGCATGACCCAATAATTGACTTGTCGTATAGATGTCAACCCCTGCGGTCAAGGCCAGCGTTGCGAACGTATGCCTCGCCACGTGGAATGAAAATTTCTTTTCTATTCCGGCATCTGTGGCCCAATCGCGAAGTATGCTTTTATACCAAATACTCAACTTGGGAAATACACGGTCTTCAGAAGAAGCATCCCCTTGTTCCGGCATCCATTTCCGTGCATTCATGTTCAATGGCAAATACAACAATGCGCCGGTTTTATACTGCCGTATTTCTACCTGCCACCTGTTCCCGTTTTTACTAATGTGTTTCCAACACAAGTTTTTGATGTCCATAATGCGCAAACCGCAAAAACAGGAAAACAAAAATGCAGCCTTCATATCATCCCGACGGCAAGGAGTTGCAATAAGACGTTTTACTTCCTCTACTGTAAGATATTCACGTTTGGCTTCCGAACCTGAAAGCATATCCCGTTTGATTTTCTTGAATGGGCTTGACTGGAGCAGGTTCTCCTTAACTGCATAATTCAGTGCAGCCCGTATATAAGAGAGGTAGAGGAAAACCGTATTTTTGGCCAGTTGGTTATGGTCACGTGTGAGTGCAGGTCTATCTAGTAAATGGCTGAGAAATCTCATAATATAATCCCTATCTATTTCTGCAAGGGTAACACTGTTATCGTACTTCTCCAATTCATTAGTTACCCGATCTACCCAAATAAGTGCAGATGCCGAAGCCCGTTTTTCCACATCTTGCCGATAAACTCTCATCCAGTCCGTGAAAAGCATATTCGCTTTATACGAACGGTCTGTGATACCTGCTATCTTGTTGGTCAGGTCCAAAATTTTTTCGGTCTTAATGGCATTGGCTATTGCGAGTGTGTTGGCATTTTGGATTTGCGCCGACACATCCGTTTCTGGTACAAGATAGAGTTTCAATGACTGGTAAGTTCTCCGGCCATTGTAGTAAATATCCAAATAGATGGACTTCCTGCCATCTTTGAGTTCATTAAAACGTAAACGGACAGGTTCCTTTACTTTAACTTGCTTTTTCGTACGTGCCATATACCTTTGTTGTACTATTATTCATGAAAAGATTAATTGCATTTTGTTATCTTGATTAATGTTACTATACAATAATGGATAACATAGCTTTCTGAGGAACAGACATAAAGAGGCTGTTTCTACAAAATGCAAATATACACAGTATTTTTAATTAAACAATACATACTGTATAATTTAAAAATAGAAATAAGATTGTCATGGTCAAACAGAATTGAATTACGAAAAATTTCTTTCTGCTATGACTGATACACAGATAATTGCGACATGCAAAATTTGCAATATATTTCTGTTTGACTATAAATATTAGAATAGAGAATCTATTAGTAATACAGCGGCTTCTTTTTTAGCATCTATGATTTTCGCATAAACTTGTGTTGTTTCCACATCGGCATGACCAAGTAACTGACTAGTTGTGTATAAATCTGCCCCCATGGTAAGCTCCATTGTTGCAAAAGTATGCCGACTCATGTGGAATATACAAGGCGAAGCAAGCAATAATGAACAGGTAAAGATTAAACGTAAGTCGTTTGAAATGAGCTGTATTTCTGTATTCTGCAAAATGTGGAAAATGCAAACGACAACAGAATATTGAGGTTGTTCAATTACCAAACCGTTAGCCGGGCGGTTACCGAAACAAAAATAGGTAACGGTAAGCAATGAAAAGAAATCCTCACCGTTTTGTTTGCACTCATACACAGTGTTTTGCATATCAAGGAACGCTTATATGGCAAGTATTTTTGCACTAAAAAGTATAAGCGTATGAAAGTAGAAAAATTCAAGGTGTTGCTCTACCTCAAAAAGAGCGGACCGGACAAGTCGGGAAAAGCTCCCATCATGGGGCGCATCACGGTAAACAGGACAATGGCACAGTTCGGATGCAAACTGTCCTGCACTCCCGAATTATGGAATCCACGTGAAAGCCGTCTGAACGGCAAAAGCAAGGAAGCGGTTGAGATCAATGCCAAGATTGAAAAGTTACTGTTAGCGGTAAACAATGCCTTTGACAACCTTGTGAATCGCAAGGTTGATTTCGATGCCACCGATGTGAAAGACCTTTTTCAGGGCAGCATGGAAACGCAAATGACGCTCATGCGAATGACGGATGTTGTCTGCGATGACCTCAAAGCCCGTATCGGCATAGACAGGGCAAAAGGGACTTATCCCGGTTATCACTATATGCGCCTGACAATCGGGGAGTTCATCAAGACCAAGTACAAGGTGAAAGATTTGGCATTTGGACAACTGACAGAGCAGTTCATCCACGACTATCAGGCATTTGCCACCGGTAATAAGGGTTATGCGATTGATACCGTCCGCCATCATCTTGCCATCCTGAAGAAGATATGCCGTCTGGCGTATAAGGAGGGATATGCCGACAGAATCCACTTCCAGCATTTTACCTTACCAAAGAAGACGGAAACGACACCACGGGCATTGAGTCGTGAATCGTTTGAGAAAATCCATGATGTGGAAATACCCGCTTACCGCAAATCCCATATACTGGCAAGGGATATGTTTCTCTTCGGGTGCTACACCGGGGTCTGTTATGCGGATGTTGTCTCGATTACCCACGAGAACCTATATACGGATGAGGACGGTGCTTTGTGGTTGAAGTATCGAAGAAAGAAAAACGAACTTCGTGCCAGTGTGAAACTGTTACCGGAAGCGATTGCGCTGATTGAAAAATATCATAGTGAGGATAGGGACACCCTGTTCCCTTTGCTGCATTGGTCAAATCTCAGACGACACATGAAAGCGTTGGCGGCACTGGCAGGCATCAAGGATGATTTGTGCTATCATCAGGCGAGGCACAGCTTCGCCTCGCTGATTACGCTTGAAGCAGGTGTGCCGATAGAAACCATCAGCAGGATGCTGGGGCATTCCGACATTTCCACAACACAGGTCTATGCCCGTGTCAGCCCGAAGAAACTTTTCGAGGACATGGACAAGTTCATAGAAGCCACCAAAGATTTTCAATTAATTCTTTAATACAGAAAACGATATGCGAAGTACATTTTCACTTTTACCCTACATTAACCGCAGCAAAGTAAAGGCTGACGGTACGACCGCCATACTCTGCCGCATAACCATTGACGGCAAACAGACTGCCATCAGTACGGGGATTTATTGCCGACCGGAAGAATGGAACAGCAAGAAAAACGAGATTAAATCCGTAAGGGAAAATAACCGCTTACGAGAATATTTACGACTGACAGAGGAAGCCTACAATGAAATACTGAAATCGCAAGGTGTGGTCAGTGCCGAGATTTTGAAGAACCACATATCCTTGAACAACATCCATCCGACCACTCTTCTACAGATGGGAGAATGGGAACGTGAGCGGTTGAAGAAGCATTCCGAGGAAATAGACTCGACTTCTTCCTATCGAAGTTCAATGTATTATCAGAAGTACCTGACGGATTTTCTTACGTCCATCGGTAAAAAGGACATTCCCCTTGAAGAAGTGACGGAGGATTTCGGCAAGTCCTACAAAGCCCACTTGAAGAAATGCAAGAACTTCGGGGTTTCCCAGACCAACCATTGCCTGCGTTGGCTGAACCGCCTGTTGTATCTGGCAGTCGATAAGGAGATTCTTCGTGTAAATCCCTGTGGGGACTTGGAGTATGAGACAAAGCCGGAAGCAAGGCACAGGTACATCAGCCGTGAGGAGTTCAAGAAGATACTTTCCACACCGATGTATGACAAGCGTATGGAACTGGCAAGACGGGCTTTCATATTTTCCACCCTGACGGGACTGGCGTATGTGGACATCAAACTTCTTCATCCCCACCATATCGGAACAAACGCTGATGGCAGACGGTACATCCGCATCAACCGCAAAAAGACAAAGGTAGAGGCATTCATACCCTTACATCCCATAGCGGAGCGAATATTGTCGCTGTATAACACGACCGATGACGAGAAGCCCGTGTTTCCTCTTCCCAACCGTGATGCCCTATGGTTTGAGGTTCATGAATTGGGAATAACCATAGGAAAAGAGGAAAACTTGACCTATCACCAAAGTCGGCACAGCTTCGGCACTTTTTTGATTTCGGCGGACATACCGATTGAGAGTATCGCCAAGATGATGGGACACTCCAATATCAGGACGACACAGGGATATGCACGGATAACCGATGATAAAATTTCCAAAGATATGGACAAACTGATGGAACGAAGAAAGGAAATATCGGCTGGCGAAAAGAAGAAATAGCAAATAATCATCATAAAATAAAGGAATTATGAGCAGAGGCATAATAACAATCAGTGAAACGGGTGCAGTCACCATGCCGACCGCACCCGTATGGATGATGCAATTTGAGATTGCCGACCTGTTCGGTGTGTTCTCGTGCAATGTCCGCAAGACGATACGGGCAATCTATAAGAACAATGAACTGAATGAAGCCGATACGATGCGATATATCAGGCAACCGGATGGTATCAGTTATGACGTTTATAACCTTGAAATGGTTATAGCCATTGCATTCAGGATATGCAGTAAAGAAAGTGCTGTGTTCAGACGGTTTATAATAAATGAAATCAGCACCACCAAAAGAGAAACACCTGTTACGTTGTTTGTTTCCTGTGGCAGGAGTAATAACCGATGGTATAGTTGAGGTTCATCCCGTCAGCCACTTGTTTCCGTTGCCACACGTTTGAAAGGCATCCGGCAACGGGAACAAGCGACTGCCGGAAAAATCAGAAGATAGAAAGGAACCACTTACAGACGAAGCAGGATATTGACGCTTAATCCATAAGCCGTTCCTTTTTGTTGGAAGTCCATTGCTCCGCAATCATAGGGCAGACGGCAAACTGCGCTCCTTCAAAAAAAAAAATCAAGTTACCCTCTGTCGGTAGGCAGAGCGGTAGCCGTCATTCAGCATCCGTTCGATGTCGGATTCACGGTAGAGGATTTTACCGCCCAACTGGATATAGGCGATACGCCCTTCATTGCGGTAGTCCTGAAGTGTCCGGCGGCTCACCTTCAGCCGTGCCGACACCTCCTTGTCTGTGAAGAAACGCTCACCGCCCAATGTCGGGCGGTAATTGGCGGTCAGGTGCTCTACATTATCAAGCAGTCGGTCAAGACTGCCCATAAAGTGGATTATCCACTTGTTGTCCTTGTTAATCAACTCATTCATATTACTCTGGATTTAGTGGGTGTTGTCATTATATTTAATTCATATAGCCTTTCCTTTGAACTTCGCTTCCTTTCTTCTATCCTCCACAACGGAGACAATGAGCTCCACGTCTTCGGGACGGTAATACGTCTTGTGGTTTATCTGTGAATAAGCCAGCGTGCCGTTATCCCGAAGCGTCTGTAACGTGCGAGGGCTGATGTTGAGCATACGGCACACGTCCTGATTATCCATCCATTCGCTCATTTTCTTTTCCCCGTGCCGATGGCAGATGGCATCCATACGGCTGACGAAACGGTCGAACTTGGCGACCATTGCCTCAAAGGTCTTTCTTTCGATTGATACAATTTCCATATTGCCTTTCTTTTAATTATTACAGTTTCTTTTGCCACAAAGAAATATATTATCTGCTGTCATGCAATGGATTTTCAAAAAGTGGCAGCGTGTTGCGCCGATACGGTAGTCATTGTCCGGGGTACTGCTTGCCGGTTATCTGTGAGCAAGCCGGTGGAATACGATTTCCGTTCAGCCTTTAATTCCCATGTTTTATAAAGAAGCCACAGCCAAAATAAGGGCTTAATTTAAAATAGCCCCCAATCGTACCTTTGTCCTTTCAGCTATTCATATCCGGCAAATCGGTGAAGTCCGCACCGATTTATCAGTCTCCATAAAGCAAAACCGTACAAAAATGCCTAAGAAAATCCAAGTGCTTGACTGACTGCATTAAAGCACCTTACTTCGCTCCCGATAATCGGTCGAGGTATAGACCAAGACCACATTCAATAACTTAATTAATTTGTTTTTACAATGAAAAAAGAACCAAACATTACAGAGCATCAAGCTCGTGAAATCGTGGAAAAAATGGGGCGCAGGGAACCCTACACCTCCAAGTCGATAGACGACTTCTACAGGAGTATCGGTCTGGAACCGGAAGAGCCGGAACAGCCCGGCAAGACCGTCACGGAAGAAGCAGAAATACCTATGGCAGATGAACCGTCAGAAGTGGCGACCGGGGAAGCGGCAATACCGCAGAAGCGTATCAGTGGCAAACAGCGCAGGCTGTCTTTAGAAGAGTACCGCACCACCTATCTCAAAGTTCCCAAAATTATCAATCGCAAGCCCGTGTTCGTCAGTGAGACGGTGCGTGACGAGCTGGACAGGGTTGTCCGCTACCTCGGAGGGAAGGGCATGAGCGCATCCGGACTTATAGAGAACCTTGTCCGCCTGCACCTCGATGCCTACCGGAATGACATCGAGCAATGGCGCAAACTCTGACGGGATTACGGTGGAACAGGTTGAGCCGTTGGATGCACTTCATCGGTTCGACCGATACACAAAGTGAGTTATTACACTCGGAAATCAATCCGACAGGCGGAGGATTTTTGTGTCCTCAAAGACACAGCAAGATATATTTTCAGTTACTCCGGTTGATTCCGGTAACTGAAAATCCTTGCACTACCGTGGGCAGAATTATCCTCCGCAGTCGGATAATTTCCAAGTTTTTTAATCAGAGATTAGACCATGTATGAACCATTAAATAGAAAGGACAAGACAATGAAAAAGACCAGTAAGTACGGGAGAAATCCCAAGTTGAATCCGAAGACGCACTGCGTAATGGTGCGCTTCGACGATATGGAATGGAACAGATTCCTTACGATGTACGAGGAATCACAGATGTACGCAAAAGCCGTTTTCCTCAAAACGCATTTCTTCGGGCAGAAGTTCAAGGTGCTGAAGGTGGACAAGGCGATGTTGGAATATTGCACCAAGTTGTCCGACTTTCACGCCCAGTTCCGTGGCATCGGCACGAACTACAACCAAGTAGTAAAGGAATTACGCTGCCATTTTTCGGAGAAAAAGGCGATGGCATTGCTCTACAAGTTGGAGAAACATACCATTGACCTTGTGAAACTGAGCCGGGAGATTATGGAACTTTCACGGGAGATGTATGCCAAGTGGGAACAACGGAAGGAATAAATTCGAAGAAGACACTTTAGGCCTCACCTGTCTATCCACTCTTTCAGCCGTTGAGCCTTCTCCTTACTGACTGTGATTCTTGTGTCAGGATACCCCTTCAAGCGGACAATAAGTTTGCCGCCGAAATAATTGCCAAGAAACAATACGTGTTCCACGTTGATGATGTACTGGCGGTTGGCACGGAAAAAACAGTCCGGGTTGAGTTGCTGTTCAAGTTCGTCCATTGACACATTGACGGCTTCGGAAGTTCCGTTATTGAGGCGGAGGTAAACGGTTTTATTCTCCAATTCAATGTGGTTGATGTCTGAGACACGAACTGTCTTATAGCCGTCACGATAGGGCAATAGGAAGCGTTCCCTATAGCGGAATTGGTTCTTCTGTAAGGCATCGAAAAGCTGCCGAAGGTTCTCGTCGGCATAATTCCTGCCTGTTTTGATGGCTTTGTCTATGGCTGCTTCAAGCTCATCGGCATCCACTGGCTTCAGGAGATAGTCGAAACTATTGAACTTGAAAGCCTGTACCGCATATTCATCGTATGCGGTGGTGAATATGATGGGGACGGTTGCCGGGGCGTATTTCAGAGCCTCGAAACTCAGGCCGTCGGTAAGGCGGATATCCGCAAGGATAAGGTCTGCCGCCTTGCCTGATTGGAAAAACTCGACCGTCTCTTTTATGCTTGCCAGTGGACCTTCGATTGTGAACGTTGTGTCAATACCGTTCAGCAGTCTTATGAGGCGCATGGCGTTACGCTGCTCGTCTTCAAGAACCAGTATCTTCATGTGTCATGATGTTTTTAATGATAGGTAAACTCACCGAATAGAAGTTTTCGGTATTCTCTATCTTAACCTTTTTGTCACAGAGCAAGGCGTACCGCTCCATGATATTTTTATGTCCCAAACCCGTTGATTCCATTCGCGACAGCAAAGGAGATTTAAGATTATGCACAGTAATGTAGTTCTCCGATGATGTAATAGAAATAAACAGCGGATGCTCCATTGAGAAGCCGTTGTGCTTTATTGCGTTCTCCACAAGAAGCTGCAACACGGCAGGAGGCAGAAATCCCTTACATTCCTTGACCTCCGGACTGATTTTCGCAATGACACCTCCGCCGTGACGTACTTTCATCAGAAACAGGTACGAATCCAGAAACCTTATTTCGTCTGCAACGGGTATCAGGTCCCGGTCTAAATTTACAATAATGTACCGGTACACTTTCGACAGGTTGTTCAGGAACTTCCCGGCAAGCCCCGCATCTTCCTCAATCAGCTCCAGCAGGTTGTTGAAGTTGTTGAACATGAAATGCGGGTTGATTTGCAGTTTCAGGGAGTTGAGTTGTGACTGCAAGGCGATTTCCTTTTCCTTCATCAGTGCCATTTCAAGCGCCTGCTTCTCGTCGCGTGCCTTGATGTAGGATTGCAAGTAGAAAGTATTGGCATAGACACTTGACAGGAAGGTGGCTATCATGGCAAAAGTATATGCACCTTTCATGTTGAGAAGTTCGTCAAGAACACTATTCCCTGTTCCGCTCCAAAGAAAATTAAAAAGTGAGATCATACCGAAAGCCACCAGATTGTTGAGCATCAGCAGGCACGAGGCATATACGATGACCCTGACATAAGAGGCTTTGAACGGGAACACATTGAACACGATATAACAGAATCCCAGTGAGGTGTATGTGAAAAGCATACACAGCAGGAAATCCACCATATAATCTATCAGTGCCATTTCCGGCAACTGACGGGCGGTCTCGTAATCAAGAACCAACCAAATGATGATATATAATAGATAGGAGACGGCTGAGAACAGAAGACCGTTCTTCCAGTTAATCTTTTTCCCTTTATCCATACCTCATGCAAAGTTACTTCATATTCCACAAAGATAATACTTTACTCCTCATTTGACTGGATAAGATAGGCTGAAACAGATAAAACCGTATTTGAAATGGATAAAATGAGTATCGAAACGAACGGTAATTTCTCTTAGAGATACACAACTATGGTTTATTAGGACCTACGTTAGCCAATATTTCGGAAGCCGCTTTCGTCGTTTCGGAAGTAGTTTTCTCCGTTTCGATGGTATGCCGATTGTCTGCACAATGGGCACAAAATATCTTTGCACCCAAAATTTGCGATAAGTATGATTATTGAAACAGAACATCTCATCATCAGAGACTTCCAGAAAAAGGATGCCGCAGGTTTATTGGAATACCTTTCCCATCCGCGTGTCAATTGTTTTGTCGGCGACCGCCTGTGTTCCGTGGAATCGGCACTGGCTTATATATCCAATTCGCCTAAGGATATGCTACGCTATGCCGTGTGTTTGAAGGAAGACGATTCCATTATCGGTGATGTTTTCGCCTTGCGCGAATATACCGACACATTTAGTGTAGGCTGGCACTTCAACCAACGCTTTGAAGGCAAGGGATTGGCATACGAAGCGGCAACAGGACTGCTGGATTATCTTTTCCATAACATCGGCGCACGGCGTATCTATGGATTTGTAGAAGACGATAATCGGCGGTCAAAAAGATTGTGTGAACGTCTCGGAATGAGACATGAAGGATGTATGAAGGAATTTATCTCGTTTGTATGCCATCCCGACGGCGCACCACGCTATGAGGACACCTGCATCTATGCGATACTAAATAAAGAATGGAAAAGTAACAGACAAAGATGATGAATAGACGAACATGGATTGCCGGCATCACGGCAACAACCCTGCTGGCTGCTTCATTGACAGCCTGCAAACAGGAACAGCAAGGAGAGGAAACGGGACAGGCACTGCCCGTCATGGTGGTTTCTTCCCAACCCATTGAATTTGAAGAAATCTATTCCGCTTCGATTCGCGGACGGCAGGATGTGGACATCATACCTCAAGTATCGGGTCGCATCATCCGCCTGTGCGTGAAAGAGGGAGAGCAAGTAGCGACAGGGCAAGTGCTGGCTGTCATAGACCAAGCGCCCTATCAGGCTGCGCTACGCATCGCAATCGCCAATGTCAGCGCGGCACGGGCAAAAGTGGAAACAGCGCGTATCGAGCTGAACGGCAAACAGTCGCTGTTCGATGAGAAAGTCATATCCGATTACGAACTGTCTGTTGCCCGAAACCAATTAGTAGTGGCACAGGCAGAACTGGAACAAGCGAAAGCTCAGGAAGCAAATGCCCGGAACGATTTGTCATACACCGAAATCAAGAGTCCGAGCAACGGGGTTATAGGCACGCTGCCTTACCGCATCGGCGCACTCGTCGGTCCGACCATCGAACAACCGTTTACAGTGGTGTCGGACAATTCGGAGATGTATGCCTATTTCTCCATTTCGGAAAACAAACTTAGACAGTTCGAGGCCCGATATGGTTCGATTGACAGAATTATAAGCGAAATGCCTCCGATTAGCCTCCAACTTAACAATGGCTTCGTCTATGGGAAACAAGGGAAAATAGAGACCATCAGCGGAATAGTCAATCCCACGACCGGTGCCGTACAGATAAAGGCCCTGTTTCCCAACGTCAACAGGCACCTGTTGAGCGGAACCATCGGCAACGTCATCCTGCAAGTGCTGAATACAGATGCCATCCTGATTCCCATGACCGCCACCGTGGAACTACAGGACAAGATTATCGCCTACCGCCTTAAGAACGGAAAGGCCGAAGCCGCCTACCTGACCGTGGACCGCCTGAACGACGGCAACCACTTCGTTGTAGAGCAGGGCTTGTCCGTCGGCGACACCCTCATCACCGAAGGTGTGGGGCAGGTAAAGGAAGGAATGATTGTCACACCTAAAACCATAAAGCCATGAACCTGCGTTTCTTCATAGACCGCCCGGTATTTTCGGGTGTCATCTCCGTGGTGATTGTCCTGATGGGCGTTATCGCCATGCAAGCCCTCCCCGTGGAGCAATATCCCGACATCGCCCCGCCCACCATCAACGTATGGGCTACCTATCCCGGCGCGAATGCCGAGACGGTGCAGAAAGCCGTGATTGTTCCTCTGGAAGAGGCCATCAACGGCGTGGAGGACATGACCTACATGACCTCCACGGCATCCAATACAGGCGATGCTTCCATCAACATCTATTTCAAGCAGGGTGCCAACGCCGACATGGCAGCGGTCAATGTGCAGAACCGCGTCAACGGCGTACTGAGCCAGCTTCCGGCAGAAGCGACCAAGACCGGTGTCACCACCGAGAAGCAGCAGAACGCCGAGTTGCTGACATTCGCCCTCTACAGCCCCGACAACCGTTTCGACCAGACCTTTCTCAACAATTACGTGAAGATTAACGTAGAGCCGCGATTGAAACGTATCGACGGTGTGGGAAAGGCACAACTGTTCGGCTCCAACTACAGTATGCGCCTCTGGCTGCGCCCCGACAAGATGGCGCAATACGGGCTGATTCCCGATGATATCTCCTCCGTGCTGGCGAAGCAGAACATCGAGGCGGCAACCGGTTCGTTCGGGGCCAATCACCCCACGGCAAATGAATACACGATGAAGTATCGCGGCCGCCTCTCCACTGCGGAAGAGTTCGGCGAACTGGTCGTCAAGTCCCTGCCCGGAGGCGATGTGCTACGATTGAAAGATGTCGCCGATGTGGAGTTGGGCGATGAATACTACAACTATTCCACCGAGGTGAACGGACATCCGGCTGCCCTCATGCTCATCAACCAGAAAGCGGGTTCCAACGCTTCAAGCACCATCAATGAGATTCATGAGGTGCTTGACGAAATTGAGAGTGACCTGCCGGAAGGAGCGGAGTTTGTGGTGCTTACCGATACCAACAAGTTTCTCTATGCCTCAATTAACTCTGTCGTCCGGACGCTTGTCGAGGCTATACTTTTAGTAATCGTGGTGGTGTATGTGTTCTTGCAGGATATAAAGTCCACGCTCATTCCCACGATATCCATCTTCGTCTCCATCATCGGCACGTTTGCCGTGATGTCGCTGATAGGCTTTTCCATCAACCTGCTCACGCTTTTCGCCCTTGTGCTTGCCATCGGCACGGTGGTGGACGATGCCATCGTGGTGGTAGAGGCGGTGCAGGCGAAGTTCGACGAGGGCTACCGGTCGCCGGTGCTTGCCGCCGATGATGCCATGAAGGGCGTTTCGTCCGCCATTCTTACCTCTACCATTATCTTTATGGCGGTGTTCATTCCTGTGGCAATGATGGGCGGCACTTCCGGGGCGTTCTATGCCCAGTTCGGTATCACGATGGCGGTTGCCGTGGGCATATCGGCCATCAATGCGTTCACCCTTTCTCCGGCATTGTGCGCTTTGTTCCTGAAACCTTATATCGACGAGCACGGAAACACGAAGAACAATTTTGCGGCACGCTTCCGCAAGGCGTTCAATGCCGTTTTCGAGCGTCTGAGCCGCCGTTATGTGCGTGGGGTACTGTATATCATCCATCGCCGATGGCTGTTGTGGGGAACGATTGCCACCTCGTTCGGGTTGCTGGTCTTGCTGGTCAATATCACGAAGACAGGACTTATCCCGCAGGAAGACACCGGCACGGTGATGGTAAGCATGAACACAAAGCCCGGCTCCTCCATGGCGCAGACCAACAAGGTGATGGCGCGTATCAACAGCCGTCTTGACAGTATCCCTGAGATTGAGTACAGCGGAGCGGTCGGAGGATTCTCATTCAGCGGTTCCGGTCCTTCACAGGCAATGTATTTCATGACACTCAAAGATTGGGACCAGCGCAAAGGCGAAGGGCAATCGGTGGACGACGTGATAGGCAAGATTTATACCGTCACCGCTGATGTTCCCGATGCCACGGTGTTTGCCATGTCGCCGCCGATGATTGCCGGCTACGGCATGGGCAACGGTTTTGAACTCTACTTGCAGGATAAAACGGGCGGAGACGTTGCCGCATTCAAGAAAGAGGCGGACCGATTCGTAGAGGCTTTGTCCCGCCGTCCCGAAATCGGAGAGGTCTATTCGTCTTTTGCCACTGACTATCCCCAGTATTGGGTGGATATTGACGCGGCGAAATGCGAGCAGTCGGGCGTGTCCCCGTCCGATGTGCTTTCCACGCTCTCCGGCTATTATACCGGGTCGTATGTGTCGGACTTCAACCGTTTCTCCAAACTCTATCACGTCACCATGCAGGCACCGGCGGAGTACCGCATAAATACGGAGTCGCTCAACCTGATGTATGTGCGCACTTCCGATGGCAGCATGGCACCGTTGAGCCAGTTCGTGCGCCTGACCAAGACCAACGGGCCTTCCGACCTTACGCGCTTCAACCTTTTCAATGCCATCGCCATCAACGGCTCTCCGGCATCGGGCTACAGTTCCGGTCAGGTCATCAAGGCGATTGGCGAGACGGCACATGAGGTGCTTCCCGCCACTTGCAGCTACGAATTCGGAGGTTTGTCGCGCGAGGAAAGCAAGACCACCAACAATGCCGCATTGATATTCATGCTCTGCATGGTTCTGATATACCTGATACTTTGCGCCCTCTACGAAAGCGTGTTCATTCCCTTTGCCGTGCTGCTGTCCGTGCCCTGCGGACTGATGGGCAGCTTCCTATTCGCGTGGCTGTTCGGGCTGGAAAACAACATCTATATGCAGACCGGACTGATTATGATTATCGGACTGCTTGCCAAGACCGCCATCCTGCTGACCGAATATGCCGGCAAGCGGCGGTCGGAAGGCATGACATTGGCACAGGCGGCATACAGCGCGGCAAAGGTTCGTCTGCGCCCCATCCTGATGACCGTCTTGTCGATGGTATTTGGTCTTATTCCGCTGATGATGGCTCATGGCGTGGGTGCCAACGGTAGCCGCTCGCTCGCCACAGGCGTAATAGGCGGCATGACATTGGGCACATTGGCATTGCTGTTCCTCGTGCCGTCGCTGTTCATCGCATTTCAATTTATTCAAGAACGAGTTAAACGTGATTAAATGAAGAAGATAACCATATTTATATTATCAACCTTGATGCTTACCGGCTGTGGCACATACAGCCGGTACCATCGGGCAGACATCCCGACAGAGAATCTGTACCGGAACATCCCGGAAGATATGGATACAACAACCCTCGCCTCCCTATCATGGCGAGAGATGTTTACCGACCGGAAACTTCAGTCCCTGATTGAAACAGGACTGCAACAGAATACCGACCTCAACGTGGCACGCCTGCGGGTTGAAGCGGCTGAAGCCACCTTGATGACAGCCAAACTATCCTATCTCCCCTCATTAGGAATGAATGCCGAAGGTGGAGACAGCCGTTATGACGGGACAACCGCAAAGACATATCATGTCGGGGCGACCGCAAGTTGGGAACTGGATATATTCGGCAAGCTCACGGTTGCAAAGCGTGGTGCGGTTGCCGCACTGCAAGGAAGCCGTGACTACCAGCAAGCCGTACAGACACAGCTTGTCTCCACAATAGCAGATAGTTACTATACCCTCGTCGTACTTGATGCGCAAAGGACGATAAACAATCGGACTCTGGAAAACTGGCGGGCTACCGTGCGCACGCTTGAAGCGTTGAAAAAGGTGGGCAAGGCGAATGAAGCCGGGGTATTGCAGGCAAAGGCAAACGTGATGCAACTTGAATCATCGCAACTGGCTATATGCAAAAGTATCTCTGAAACAGAAAATGCCTTGTCTGCGATACTTGCCATGCCGTCACACTCGATTGAGCGGAGTAATTTGGTTGAAGCATCCTTCCCTGATACCATCTCTATCGGAGTTCCTTTGCAGTTGCTTGCCAACCGTCCCGATGTGCGTCAGGCAGAAATGGAACTGGCACAAGCGTTTTACGCCACCCATGCAGCCCGCTCAGCCTTCTACCCCAATATCACCCTTTCGGGCACATTGGGTTGGACTAACAATGGAGGTGGAGCAATCACCAATCCCGGACAATGGTTGTTCAACGCCATCGGTTCCCTGACACAACCGCTATTCAACCGTGGCGCGAATATCGCCAACTTGAAGATTGCACAAACTAAACAGGAAGAAGCCAAATTATTATTCCAACAGTCATTGCTGAACGCAGGAAAGGAGGTGAACGATGCATTAACCACCTGGCAGACGGCTAAGTCGCAATATGAGATAAACACCCGGCAGGTTGAAACCTTGCGTGAAGCTGTGCGAAAAACAGAACTGCTGATGAGCCATTCTTCCACCAGCTATCTGGAAGTGCTTACAACACAACAATCCCTGCTGAGCGCAGAACAAGCACAGGCGCAGGACAGGTTTGGCGAGATACAGGGAATCATCAACCTCTACCATGCTTTGGGTGGAGGATGCAGGTAAAAAACGAAGCGGCGCTTCGCAATTATCAAAGTCAGACATTGACAAATCAAGGGTGAAAGAAAAGGAAATAAGAGGCACTGCCCATGAGTCAAAGAAATTTGCGGGCTGTTTGATAAAAAGAATATATGAATGAAACTGAATTTCATGAGTACGAGATTTCTCCGCATACTGGTTGCCGCTGGTTACCTGTTGATGTGCCTGTTGGCAGGTGGGATCATGTATCTGTGGCATTATGAATGGAAAGAGATTGAGGCATTGGAAACGGAGAACCAACGGATAAACAACTTCCGCCAAGAAATACATCATGTTTACGGTGAAATGACCGGGCTTTCTCTTTTGGGCGAAAGTGTGTTGGAGTGGGAAGACGAGGATTTGGAGCATTACCATATTCGGCGTATGGCAGTGGACAGTATGCTATGCCGTTTCAAAACGGTTTATCCAGCAAGACAAATAGACAGTGTGCGCCACTTGTTGGAAAGCAAGGAAAGGTTACTTCAGGGCATTGTGGAAGTATTAGATGAACAGGAAAGTTTGAACCAGAGGATTGCCGAGCGTGTACCCGTCATTGCGGCAAGAAGCGCACAGGAACAACCACAGAAGTCGAAACGTAAAGGTTTCTTAGGTTTGTTTGGCAAAAAAGAAAAGCCGAAAACAACCGCCACGACTAACATGCTCCATGCACTGAACAGCAAGGAGATAGCACAACAACAGGCACAAAGCCGCCGTTTAGCAGCACAAACCAACAGCCTCGCCATGCGTAACAATAAGCTGAACCGACAACTGCAATCGCTTATCGGGCAGATAGACAGGAAAATAGAAAGTGACTTGCAAGGGCGTGAGATGGAAATAACCGCCATGCGTGAACGTTCGTTCCTGCAAATCGGCAGTCTGACAGGTTGTCTCTTTCTTCTTTTGGTTGTTTCTTATATCATTATTCACAGGGATATACGCCGTATTATACGGTATAAATCAAAGACAGTCAGCCTGATAAAGCAACTCTATGAATCAGATATGCAAAACAAGGAACTGATTTCCTCCCGCAAGAAAGCCATGCACACCATTACCCATGAACTGCGCACACCGCTGACAGCCATACACGGCTATGCGGAACTGATACAAGGACACGATACGGACAACATAAGCCGCTATGCAGAAAGTATCTTACAGGCAGCCGGTAGGATGATTGCCATGTTGAACACATTACTTGACTTTTTCCTGACTTCGTCAACGTGTCACCCAAAAATCATCTTCAAATAATGGGGCGATACGTTGATGTCGTTTCATGAGCATTGTTCTGGAGATGGTTTGCTTGTTTTGCGGCAAAGTCAGTTGTATTGTCACGATGGTCTGAGCAAGTGCCAGCACTTTGTCGACACTCATATTGATGTCGGCCAGTTTCAGCAGTCGTTCCAGTTCCTTATATACTTTCAGAGCTACGAAGCATATGCAGACGTGTGCCTCGATGCGGCGCCGTGTAAAGTGGAACATCGGTCGTATCTCGATATTGGATTTGGATATCCTGAAGGCCCTCTCCACGTGCCACAGGTTATGATAGGCTGCATACACATCTGAGGCCGGTATGTCTGTATTGGTGAGATAACCTTTCAGACCGTCCCATTTCGCATCGGATTCAAGTTTGTCGTAGTCGATAGTTACTTTTACATCTCCTTCCATTGAGAGGAACTTGTTGTAGCCACGCTTGTTGATATGCTCTTTGGTGAGAGATCCTCTGCGGTAGGCTTTTTCAAGCCTGCGTACACCCTTGTCGCGGTTGTACGCGTCCTTGCGGGCACGGTCTGAGGTATATCCGACCAACAGCCTTTTACCTTCTCCTTTGTCGCATTCAATCATCTGACAGTCATTCTTCGGCTGGCTGAGTATCCATTCCTTTATCTTCTTGCTCTCGGCCTTTATTTTCGCGCCTATTATATATTTGTAGCCGTTGGCTTCGAGATCGGCTACATTATCGGAGTTCATAAGACCGGAGTCTGCCACAACGATAAAATCTTCCAGTTTATATTTGCGGACAAATTCAGTCACGACCGGAAGCATCGTATGCCCTTCGTATTTGTTGCCCTCGTGGATGCAATAGGCCAATGGATAACCGCCGATACTCACCAACAGACCCAATATAATCTGAGGGTTCTTGTGCCGCCCTTCCTTGGAGAAGCCGGTCTTGCGCAACTCATCTTCATAATCTGACTCAAAATAAAGTGTGGTAACGTCGTAAAACAACACCCCGATATGACCACCCAATATCTTCCGGGTATGCTCTACGCTTATTTCCTGAACGATGCGGTGCTGACTGTCGCTGAGTTTGTCAAGATACCTGTAAACCTTTGACAGACTTACATCATCGTCAAAATGATTCTTGAGATATTCCACTGTGGCGGATTTGCTCGCAGGATAAGACAAACGCGCTTTAACCAGCTTGCGGAATATCCCATCATCTATGCGGCTGAATCCGACATTGTCAAACACGCGGTCAAGTATCAGGTCGGCTCCATTGACGGTGATGTTTGTGATATTGGACAGAAGCCGCTCAGCATCCATACGCTCCTGCTCACACTTACGGCGTTCATCACCGAACAGGTCAAGACGAGGATGTCTGCGCTCTTTCTCCCGTTCAATCCACTCTTTGCCCTGATTTACAAAACCGTCTATCTCATCGTCTGAGCTGGCAATGCCAATTGTAACGAGTTCATTCATTTTGCCGTTGGTTTTCTCAACGACAATAATGCCGATATTGCCTGATGGATATTTCTTCTTCCTGACGTACATTTTTGCTCCGTGTCACCCATTTTAGGGTGACACAAATTTACAAAATCCTATTTATTAGGTAATTATAAAATAGCGGTTTTTGTAGTGACGAAGTCAGGAGGAACTGATTTCCTCCCGCAAGAAAGCCATGCACACCATTACCCATGAACTGCGCACACCGCTGACAGCCATACACGGCTATGCGGAACTGATACAAGGACACGATACGGACAACATAAGCCGCTATGCAGAAAGTATCTTACAGGCAGCCGGTAGGATGATTGCCATGTTGAACACATTACTTGACTTTTTCCGGCTGGATAGTGGAAAGGAGAATGCGAATAGCGCCCCGTTTCGATTGCAGGGCATGGCAGACGCTTTATTGACAGAATTTATTCCTTTGGCGGAAGCAAAAGACTTGCGTTTTACGGTGGAATGTTGCGATGATGTTATCCTGATGGGTGACAAGGAGCGCATCATGCAGGTCTGCGGCAATCTTTTATCCAATGCTGTCAAGTTCACGCAAAGCGGAAACGTATCGTTTCGTATGGAATATAACGGTAGTGTTCTTTCTATTGTAGTTGAAGATACAGGCAACGGAATGAGTGGAGAAGAACAGCAACGTGTGTTTGGTGCATTTGAACGTCTCTCCAATGCCGCCACACAGGACGGTTTCGGATTGGGCTTGTCGATAGTGAAACGTATCGTGGATATGTTGGACGGTACAATCCGGTTGGACAGCGAGAAAGGCAAAGGCAGTCGTTTCACAATAGAATTACCCATGCAAACCGCTGATATTGCTGGCATCGAAAAGAAGAAAATGCAAGAGCAATATCAAGAGCCATACTTTGAACGCTCATATTCGGTCATTATGTTGGACGACAACGACATTCTTCTTTCGATGGCAAGGGATATGTATGCTCATTACGGCATCCATTGCGAGATATGCAACAATACGGGCGACCTTATGGAAGCCATACGTACAAATGACTACGACCTGCTGATTACCGACTTGAAGATGCCGGAAACGAACGGCTACGAGGTGTTGGAACTTCTCCGTTCATCGGACATCGGTAACTCGAAGACCATTCCTGTGGTAGTCGCTACGGCATCGGGAAGCTGTACCGAAGAAGAACTGCTGTTACAAGGCTTTTCCGCCTGCCTGTTCAAACCGTTTGACCTGTCGGAACTGATGGCGGTGTCGGAGAAATGCCTTTCCCCCTTGCTGTCTGACAAGGAGGAACAGCCCGACCTGACATCCTTGTTGGCGTATGGCGACAAGGTGGCAATGCTCGACAAGCTGATAACCGAGACGGAAAAGGATATGCAAGCCATAAAGGAAGCTGGGGCAATGCTTGACCGCAAGGCTTTGGATATACAGGTACATCGTTTGCGCAGTTCGTGGGCGGTAATCCGTGCAGACAAACCACTCTGGGAGCTGCACCGCCTATTGCGTATGGAGGAGAATTGTGCGGACGAAGAAATCAGCAAAGCCATAGATGCAATGTTGGCTATGGGTAACAAGATAGTGGGACAAGCTAAAACACGAAAGGAGGACAAACAATGAAAGTAATAGTGGTAGAGGACAATCCCGTATATAACGATTATATCTGCAACCTTTTGAAGAAAGGCGGTTTCGACACCGCACAGGCGTATCGGCTTTCCACCGCCAAGAAATTGTTGATGAAAGCCGGAGAGGAATACATCGTGCTTGCCGACCTTCGTCTGCCTGACGGAGAGGGTATCGACCTGTTACGATGGATGCGCAAGGAGGAAAAGCCGCAACCGTTTATCGTCATGACCGACTATGCCGAGGTGCATACGGCGGTGGAAAGTATGAAACTCGGCTCTGCCGATTATATCCCCAAACTGTTGGTGGAGGACAGGCTTGTCCCTCTCATCCGTTTACTGCACAAGGCACAGGAACAGAAAAGGCAGGGGCAGGTGCCAATATTCGTCCGTCAGGGAGCGGCATATCAGGAAATCAAGCGGCGTGTCCGGTTGGTTGCGCCCACCCGTTTGGGAGTGCTGATATGCGGAGAGAACGGCACGGGCAAGGAACACATCGCCCGTTATGTGCATACCCAAAGCAAACGTGCGGAAAAACCTTTCGTAACGGCGGACTGTGGAGCGTTGTCCCCGACATTGGCACAGTCCGCCTTCTTCGGACACGTCAAAGGGGCATTTACGGGAGCAGATTCTGCCCATGTGGGGTATTTTCAGGAAGCCGAAGGCGGCACATTGTTCCTTGACGAAGTGGGCAACCTTCCGATGGAAATGCAGCGTATGTTACTCCGTGTCATACAGGAACACCGCTATCGTCCGATAGGAGCGAAAGAGGACAAGACCGCCGACGTACGTATCGTGGCGGCTACTAACGACGACTTGCAGAAAGCCGTCACCGAAAAGCGTTTCCGTGAGGACTTGCTCTATCGCCTGAAAGAATACACGATAACCGTACCACCCTTGCGTGACTGTCAAGAGGACATATTGCCGTTGGCGGAGTTCTTTCTCGGACTGGCGAACAAGGAACTGGAGCGTAACATCAAAGGATTCAATGCTTCCGCCAATAACATCCTGCTTGCCTATCCGTGGCCGGGCAACGTCCGTGAATTAAAACAAAAGATACAGACGGCTGTCCTGCACGCGGAAGGCAACATGATAACTGATAACGATTTGGAGTTAGGCAGAGAACAGCTATCTTCCTTTCCTTCCAGCTTCGCTCTCAAAAGTGAAGCAGAAGAGAAAGAACGGATTATCCGTGCCTTAGAGCAGGCGAAGGGAAAGAGACATCTTGCTGCCAAGTTGTTGGGAATAGGCAGGACAACGCTGTATAAAAAGATGAAAGAATATGGAATTGAATTGTAAATTGTAACCATAAGCAGTAAACAAGGGCAAGTATCAAACTCTTGCCCTCGTTAAAAACTCACTTTTCTTTTCGCACACCCTTAAACGGGGTACCATCTTGTTTGACATCCATGAAACGCCCGGTATCTTTATCTCTTTTTACCCATTGTTCTGTTTTGGGATTAAAAACCTGTGAACGATTTTTCACTGCGCCATTGCGATGTCCGTCTCCAGACGGTGGATTTGTTGCCATATTCTTCCTTATTATGCACATCTCGAATTATGCAGTCGAGAACACACTGCTTGATGTTACAAATTATTTCCGTATATACGAATTAATATCTTCCCCATAAATAGAATATTGCTCTGTGAAAACTCTCATTTCTTCTCTAATTCCATAAGGCATAATGTAAGGATAAAGAAGTAGATATTCACGCCGAGGACTTACAGGCTTAGCATCTTTCGTAACAGGCATAATCATACATTTGCCTGTATGTCCATCTACTACCCCTAATTCCCATGGCATCCAATTACTTTTTCCAGCATCAGGCGATTGAGCGTAAATTAAAGATTTGCTATTCTTTAATCTTTGCTGTATCCTTTTCGCAGTATTTTTATCTGTCTCATTTCTTTTCATGTTAGCATCGACAATACAGTCAAGATAGACCTTGAATCCCATGTTTGATAAAGCATAAAATATACCTTTTACAACATCCGAATCGGAAATGTTGTAAGAAAGAAATATATCAAACTGCTCATTCATTGGTAATCCTTGATAATTATCGCTGTATGTGCGTTGCTCGTAAAGAGACATTCTGTTCGTTATGGCACGAAAATGTGCCTCGCTAAAATATTCCATATTCAAATTAAATTCTTCCTTCGTTTACTAATCTCCAATAATATTTTCCTAACTCTGTTAACTTACATCCGGTACTATGCATTGCTGCAAAGTACATAAATTCTTCATCTATAGGTTTCACAAATCCTATGCTTTGTAGTTTTTGCAGCAGTTTAAATTTCTTAACATTATTTAGGTCTGCATAGGGTATTACGTATTCATGATGCACAGACGGGTCGTTTGTGTCCTCGAAAGATGGATCTAGTGCTATATCTTTATTCGGATCCACAAACAAGTTTGTTAGTTCACGAATGACTGACAACGACACTTGTGGTTCTACTTTACGTAATGGTGCAAATTCTGTAACATTGGTTTTAAAGACTGGTCTTTGGTCCCATGGTCCAAAAGAACGATCAATGTATGCATACACACCACCTATAGTAATATTCCCACAGAAATCTGATGCTCCTCCATTAAGTCCAGCGCAGAGTAACTCTGTGAAAAGGCCATGGCCACCAGCTTCCATCGCAACTTCATCTTCACGACAAGCAGTTAGAATAGAAACTCCTGTATTTAAAATGCTGCCAGCATCTTGAAGATTATACTTCCCCATATTTCCAGAATGACAGCAGTCTAAGATTACAACTTTGTTATGAACATGAGAATTATTGACAATATTCATTATAGTTGACATCTGTATTCCTGTATAGTACAGACCGGGAGTGGATATGTCCTGTGGCATAACAATCTCTGCTCCTGTGTTATTTGCGTAACCGTGCCCAGAGAAATATAAAAGAGCTGTATCATTATCTCCAGCAAAAAGTTTTTGAATAGCCTCCATTACTTCTCCTGAAGTCTGTACATTTGGCATCATTTTAACTCCAAAATTCGGAGAACCATCGCCATGTCGTTCAATTACAGCTTTAACGTTATTGATATCCTCTATACATCCTGTCAGTTCATTTCCCGCAGGATAATCATTGATTCCAATTAACAGTGCTTTTTTCATACGGCCTCTGTGTTAAAGGTATTGATATATAGCATATTCTCGAACCGCATTTGCGACGGATTTGGCATTCCAGCCAACAATGACATCAGCTACATTTTTCACAACAGAAGATGTGCGTTCTGCCCCCCATGGTTGAACCGCAATAATTGGTTTGCGATATTTCTGTGCCATTTCAATTTCTTTGTTAATCCACTTGCTATAAGTGGCATATACTCCAGCAAGGATAATGACACAACTACACCCTTTAACTTTTGCTTCTATTGCATCAGATAATTGCTTGTCTGAGCCATTTGTATGAATGGGGTCATTCTGGGGGACAGAATGGTTGTAAAAGCGAATACCTTCTTGACGTAAAAATAATTCAATTTTGTCATAATCGCTTGAATATGACCACGAATGCGAAATAAATATTCTGTACATAATACAAGAGTGTGAACTCTCTGGTCCTTCACCAGGGTCTTAATTTCGAATTCACGATGCAAATATACAAACTTTTTCAGTATTATATATTCAAGATGAGAAAAAGTCACATTGTAAATACTATATATCACAAAATCATACGTAATATATTGTGCAAATGAGAAAATATCACTATATTTGCAGTGTTAAACAACTTATTTAGTCAATACTTATGCTACAACAGTTCACAATAGAAAATTTCCTATCCTTTAAGGATAAAGAAATATTACTCCTTCAGCCCAACAAAGGTTCTTTGAAAAAGGACCATAAAATGGAGCCGACTAAAGGACAGTGGGTGCTAAAATCAGCAGCAGTGTTTGGAGCAAATGCTGGCGGAAAGAGCAATTTTGTCAAGGCGATAGAGTTAGGTAAAAAACTTGTTTTAAGGGGTACTCGTACAGATGATTTAATAGATTTTTACCCCTTTCGTTTGAGCTCGGAAAATAAGAAAAAAGATACAACCATTATTTATCATATACTTTGTGGAAACAAAAAATATGAATATGGCTTTAGCTACAATGCAGAACAAATAAGCTTAGAATGGCTTAAGCAAATAAACAAAAACAATGAATGTGTTATTTTTCAAAGGAATACAAAAAAATCCAATTTTGATATTTCATATCTTCTTAAACTCAATCCAAAAGAAGAAGAATCACAATTCTTGTCATTTCTTGCAAAAGCGACACCACAAAGACAATTGTTTCTTCATGAGGTCATGAGTCGTAACATTCATGAGAATGTATCAAATATTAAAGATTTGGATTCTGTTATAGACTGGTTCGTAAATTCTCTTAAAATTATATTCCCTGATACTCCGTATAAGCAAGGTGTATTACTTAAAGCTGCTGATGATAATGATTTAAAACGTGGTTTTGGGGCACTTTTAAGATATTTCAATACTGGCGTTGATAGTGTAAAATTAATAGAAGTACAATTTGAAAAACTTGGTATTCCACAAGATTTACAACGTGCAATAAAAGCAGATTTGTCAAAATCCAACACAGATGAAGCATTTGGAGCATTAAGATTTGACGATAACTTGTATTTAATCAACTTGATTGATGGTGAAATTAAGGCTAAGAAATTGATGACAGTACATAAAAAAATGAATGAAACTGATGTCGAGCTTTTTTCGCTTGGCGATGAGAGTGATGGTACAAAACGTTTATTTGATTATATTCCACTTATCTTGGACTTGATTCAAGGAGAGAAAGTCTTTATTGTTGATGAAATGGAACGTAGCTTGCATCCATCACTTATTAAGCAAATAATTTTATTGTTTTATAAGTATTCAAAAGATGTTTCAAGTCAACTGATTTTCACCACTCATGAAAGTTCTTTAATGGATCAAAAGATATTCAGGAGAGATGAAATATGGTTGATGAAAAAAGACAATAACGGTATCAGTTCATTTGGAAGAATGGATAATTTATATAATGTGCGCTTTGATAAAATGCTTCAAAACAGCTATCTTAATGGCGAGTACGGCGCAACCCCCATATTTGAGACAGAAGAGGAGATAAACAAATTATTTTCATCTTTAAAATAATCTTCCGATGGTAAGTTTTGTTTCTAAATTTCTGTTCACCGCCACGGTAACAGCACCAACATTCTTGTCACTAGGATTAATAGGTGTCATTAAGGATAGCACGAATTATTTTCGATTTTGGGATGAAATGCTAGAAAATAGGATATTTCCTACTAGTTTTGAATGGTGGGGCATCAATATCAGTTTTGGATTCACATTAATATGTCTTATCGGCATCAAAATTTTTCTTTGTAAAAAATCTAGCAAGTACAAGGAGGGAAAAACTATTCAAGTGAAATCTTATTCAAATTTATCTCTGAACAGTGCGGAGCAGGTAATTTCGTCTATAATCCCTTGGTTGACAATATTTGCCGACGAACTTGATTTTATGGTATTATTTGTTTGCATAATACTTCAATGCTGCTTTATTGCGATTGCAAGTTATAATAACAACAACTATAATTTACTTTGTTCAATATGGGGGTATCGCTATTATGAAGTATATACAGAAGAAAACACCTATATACTAATTTCTGAAAAATGTATCAGGAATAAGAATGAGATTAAAAAGTTTGTTGAAGTGACAGATTATATGGGTTTAATCATTAATGAAAAATAATATGAGCCAATTTTATGCATTGATGCCTGATAATACAGTAAAACATATCCCTCTAAAAGAAGAGATAATAACAGAGATTAAAAACCTATTTATAAATAGTGGGGCTACATTCAAACCAGAAGGTATAGAAGAAGATGTTTTCGATGGCAATATTGTTAGTCGGAACGGAGAAAATATAACGTACGTGCATTATGACTTACCTGAAGATTTTGCTCGTATACCATGTAATCAGGCTGACATGTCCGAATACAATATAAATGAAGATATGCCTAAAAGCATCTTTTATTACGATGATGGAAAGTTCTATTTTCAGATCTTTAATAAGAAAAATATGTTGCAACGCAAAATGGTCTTGCGGTTTGAATATGGAAATGTATTTGCAAAAATGAATAACTCTGCTTTTATTGTCGAAGATAAGATTCATGCGTTGTACGAGGAAGGAAAGCTATATTTCCAAAGTTATACAGTCGCAAATCAAATATTCTCACTAATAAATTTTGTTACAGAAGCTACAAATGCTGAAATTGAATCCTTTGGAGAATTAGATGGAATTAATGTAAATACCGAAAGCATAAAGCATATAGCAAACATAAAGACACGTCGGCTTATAAAGTTGTTGTCGAACACTGACAATATTTCAACTTTTATGAGAAAAGCATCTCGAACAAAAACAAGCCTATTAAATAAATACGGAGTTAATGCCCAAATAAATGAAAATAAAGAATTGGTTTTACCAACAAATAATGTTGCAGATTTGAACCGTGTTTTAGAGTTTCTCAATGAGGACATATTTAGGGGTGTAATTACCGACAGACTTTATCGTTCAAATTCAAAGAAAAAAGATAATCACTAATTATGAGCGAAGAAAACAAAATAATACTCTATCAAGACGATAACGAGATAACTCGTGTGTCCGTGCGTTTTGCCGATGAGGATTTATGGCTGACGCAAAATCAGTTGGCGGAAATATATTGTACAACACAACAGAACATCAGCCAACATGTGGATAATATATATAAAGATGGAGAACTGACCATAGAGGCAACTAACAAGAAATTCTTGTTAGTTCGCCAGGAAGGCAATCGTCAGGTAAAACGTAACATTGACCATTACAATCTTGACATGATTATAGCATTGGGGTATCGTATCCAGTCGCAGGTGGCGACTCGTTTCCGTCGCTGGGCTACCCAACGGCTTCACGAATACATCCAAAAGGGATTTGCTATGGATGACGAGCGATTGAAACAGGGAGGAAACCGATATTTCCGTGAATTGTTACAGCGCATCAGGGATATTCGTAGTAGCGAACGTAATTTTTACCAACAGGTTACGGACATTTATGCCACAGCGACAGACTACGACCCTCGTGACGAGATGACAAAAATGTTTTTTGCCACAGTACAGAACAAGCTGCATTATGCGGTTCATGAGAATACGGCAGCCGAAGTTATCTATCATCGCGTGGATAATGAAAAGCCATTTGTGGGTATGACAAACTTCAAGGGTAATTATGTGACTAAAGATGATGTGAAGATTGCTAAAAATTATTTGTCTGAGATTGAACTACAACGCTTGAATCTGCTTGTTTCCGGTTTCTTGGACTTTGCCGAGTTCCAAGCATTGGAAATGAATCCCATGACAATGAAAGACTGGATAGAAGCACTGGACAACCAGATTATTGCACACAAACGGAAGGTCTTGATTGGTAAAGGACGTATTTCACATAAACAGGCGATTGAAAAGGCAGAAAAGGAGTTTGCTATCTATCGCAAACGTGAAATGGACTTGCTTGAAAGCGATTTTGATAGAGAAATCAAAAGATTAAAGGACAAGAACGATAATAATCCAAACTAATTCACTACCTTTGCACCAAGAAATCATCCGTTTCCACAATGCGCAAAACACAGAAGTCCAACGGTGGAGCAATAGGAGGAGATTGCTGTTAATGTGATTCTGAAAAGTAATGATATACAGCCACTTGTAGATATGTTACGATTCCTGGTGGTTACAAAAGAATATTTGGAACATGTCGTGGCCAAACTGACATTTTTCGTTGGCCTTGCTTTTCGCAATGGTATGAAGAAGCGGATATTACATGCCTTGAAACAGGCTAATGGCAATTGGATTGTAGTTGCCGAACTGCTTGGAATAGGCCGAACTATATTATATAGCAAATTTTAAAAGTACGGACTTGGATATAGATTTTTACAACCATAGCCAATGATTTATTGATTTTCACTATTTGCAAAGGTTTGTTATTCAAAAAAATGATATTACCTTTGCAGATAAGAAAAGCGTTCTTTTGATTTAATGCAAGATGAGGCGGAATATAGAACTACGCTCGTTTCCAAATCGTTACCTAGCAAGAAATAAATCTTTGCAAACTATTCAATTTCAGCGATAAAGACAATTTAATATGTCTTGCAAGGTGATAGGTCAGTTTTTTATTGATTCCTGCATTTTGGGCCCACTTCTTCAACTGTAAATCAATGGTAGAAGTGCAAGGCAGAGAAAATACATAATCTTCAGCACTTCTCTTAGTGTGAGGCAGATAGGCTTGCGCTTGCTTGTTGAGTGGCAAGTACAGCATCCGACCAGTTTTCTTTTGTCGCAACTCCATGTGAATATTCCCGTTATCTTCAATGATTTTTTTCCATTGCAAGGCACGGACATCACTTAACCGTAATCCACAGAAACAGGAAAACAAAAATGCAATTTTCACATCTGCTCTTGGTGCATCCGCTTCTATGAGCTTGCGGACTTCATCAATAGTCAGATACTCGCGTGGAGTTTCTTCACCGCAAATGGCTTTCCTGTCAATAGCCAATCCGGGATTTACAGACAACACATCATCATCAACTGCCATATTCAAGGCTGTAATGATAACCCCAAGATAATTGGATATGGTTTTTTTGGCAAAAGGAACTTTGGTACGCCTTGCTTTTTGCCCTTTCATAAATTCAACAAAGCCATCCAAGAAATCCTTATCCACATCGCACAAACGAGCTTTGGCATTGTATTTCCGCAATTGTTTTAAGGCTGAATGCACATGGTTTTCTGATGATGTCTTTCCTTGTTGAATACTTCTGTTCTTATACTCGTTTACCCAATCAACCAGTAAAACCTTTGCCTTTTCTGAAATGGTTACGGGTGTTCTATTGTTCGATATTTCAAGAATACGTTGTGCCCTTATTGCATCAGCAGCTTTCATTGTATGCTTGTTTTGCTTTCTTGCTTCCGAGGAATTCTCTGGGATAAGGTACAATTTCAGAAACTCATACCGCCTCTTCTTCTCGTAGTAAATATCGAGATAGATAGACTTGTTTCCATTTTCCAGTTCCTTGAACCGGATGCGTACAGGGGTTGATTCTATTTTCTTGGTACGAGCCATATACTTGAATTGCTTATTTTCTTCTACAAAGATAGTGATTTTAATCGAAAACAGGTGCTTTTTTGCACAACAAAATAGTAACATAAAAACTGTAAATAACACTATCGATGGCTAAAATCAACAATAAATGCAATTCTACATTCTTTTTATAAAAACCTGATATACATTGATATATTGTGCAATAATTGCATTTTTCTTGTGTTTTGTTTTTATATTCTATATATCCCGTCACTCATGGGCTACTTTAGCAGTTAACAAAGTAGGCATAGACAAATACACTGTCCATTCAGCCCTCAACCATATAGATGAAGCAATGAAAGTCACAGACATATACATTGAAAGAGACTTTAAGATTGAGAATGAAGCTAATTCTAAAGTTCTTAAATATGTGTTTGACAGTGGTCTCCAGAAGTAAGTAGGTTTAAAAGAATCTCTATGGTTTATTGGATTATGGAGATTCTTTACTATTTTTGTTATATCAATAATTTCCTAACATAATGGATATGGATTGTAAGGTAGATTTTATAGAAAAGAAGTGGTTACAGAGAAAATATCAACTTCAAAATTATTTCTCTTCTTTAGAGCCCAAACATACTGTTGTTAGCTCCTTAGGTATCAAGTTGAAGCATTCAGGTTACTTTGCCATGATACCAAGCAATTTTGACATAGACACCCATTTAGACCAACATCCGGTAACAGACTATCTGTTTGTCAGGGACAACACTGGTCATATAAGGTCTGTCACTCAAGATGGAAGCCTGAGTTCTTCTCAATACTTTGATAAGGACAGGTTAATCTACATTATAGGGCTTATCAGTTCCATACCAGCCAAAAACAAGGATTCCATAACAGAGAATGGTTATGTTCCTATTAACTCCAAGCTCATAAGGAATGCTTTCAAGGACTATCATCCTTATCTTGAATACCTTATAAGGACTGGAGTGTTATGTACTGATGGACAATATATTCAAGGTGAAAAGTCTAAAGGGTATAAGTTTACTGAAAGATATGAAAATGTATCATTGGTGAGATATAATTATCCAGCCTTTCAAGGAGAAGTAAAAACTATTCCATCAGAAGTATTTAGTGAGGAAGATGGCAAATTTATACCTAACACAGTGATAAGTTATCCTTATTTAACATATTGGTATGACACAAAAGGATTACATATAGATGAACAAGCTGCTGTAAATTATGCTCATACTATTATGCAAGATAAGTTCAATAAAGGTAGAGAGTATTGGGATATAAATAGAGACAAAAGTCATGGCAACTTTGTTAAAAGGAAATATCCTCTTACTCAGTATCATGCAGCACTATATAATATCAATAGTATTGCTCTTGGAGATTACAAGGTTTCCATTGATACTAATGTTCATAGATTACATTCTGTAATAACCAATTTGCAAAAGATATATCGTAGATTTTTAAATTACAATGGTGCTCCATTAGTTAATATTGATATTTCTAATAGTCAGCCCTATTTACTTTGCCTATTATTAGACCCCAGGTTCTGGGATAAAAATTCTGATATACCTCTTAATATAGGTACACTCCCTCAAAATGTGCAAGATAAATTTAGTGAAGAACAATTAGAGGAAATCAAAACTTATGTTTCACTTTTAGATTGGAATGACTCTACTTTAAGTGAATACATACAGAAAGCATCTCATGGACAGATTTATGAATATATGATTCAAATAATTAACCATGCTCAAAGAGTTAATCTGAGTAGGGATGATATTAAAGTTATGATACTTACTACTCTATTCTCAAAAAATAGATATATGCCAACATACAAGAGATATTTCAAAATGAATTTCCTTCCTATTTATGAACTAATAGAACTTACCAAAAAAGATGACCACACAGCCTTATCTTGTCTTTTACAGAGTATAGAAAGTGAAATAATTCTACATAGGTGTTGTAAAAAGATTTTGGAGGAAGGTAATCAACAAGTCCCTATTTTTACCATTCATGATTCAATTTGTACAGTAATGGAGTATGAAAGTTTTGTGAAAGAAATAATGATTCAAGAACTTTCCGATTCAATAGGATATGTTCCATTTATAAAAATAGAGAGATGGGGAGAATATACAAATGAGCAAGACAATTAATTTAGATGAAAAATTAGAATGCAAAGGTTACTGGTGGCTGCCTAATAACCCCAATGAGACTGTTGCAGGTGTTTTAACTTACATTCCTGATGAAAAAATATTATTAGAATTGATAGGAGCTTTTGATTCTAAGAAAGACTTTATCGACACACTTCTTAATGAAAACTCTGAAGATATTATTCATGGATTAACTTCTGATTCAAAAGAACTTACATTAGTAAATTGTCATTCCTTTGGAAGCTTGAATTTTAGTTGCCCTTTTCCAATTATGAAATATAGTTGTCAATTTCTTATTATAGGAAAACATCTTAATGAATTCAAACAAAAATGTTTTTATAAAGCATATATAACAATTCCAGAATTGAGCTATTGGTGTTCTCCATGTGCTTTAAAAACAACAATATCTATTGATAAAGATGATAATGATATTTCAACAACAACAATATCATTTAAGTCAAAAAGTGTGCTTATTAATAGTGTGCCAATAGATGATAATACAACAATAAAGATAGAAGGAGGAGTAAATTATGTTGGTGACTATTTTTCACCTAATATAAACCAACATACTTATATTGAGATATTAAAACAGGATAATAGTTCTATAGAAGATTTTTATGCAAATATATTTATGTTTGAGCAATTTCTTTCATTGGCGACGTTGCATACTGTAAACTGTTCCAAAATATTGCTATATGACAAAACTGTATTTCAAGAATATAATAATGGACAAAGATTTTATCATCCAATACAATTTTTTTATATTCAAAGAAAGGTGAATATGTGTATGGAAATTAAAAAGCATGACTTCTTGTTTGATTACAATCTAATTTCTGAGCAATATCCGAAAATAATTCATAAATGGTATAATGACAAAGAGGATATAGCACCAATAAGAGCACATCTTATTGATAGCATTCAAAATACAAAAATATTTTCAAGTATAGATTTCCTTATTGTAGTACAAGCTCTTGAGGGATTTTGTACTCGATTTAGAACAGAAGCAAATCTTACAAAAATGCTTGAAGCAATTATATCCGAATTTTCAGATATTGATAAATTGAAGGATGATAATATAAAAATCAAACAAGTTGTAGATTCAAGGCATTACTACTCTCATTTTATGAATAAATCAAAGAAACCTAATACCCTTGATGGATGGAAATTATATAATTTAACCTTTAAGCTAAGAAAACTCTTAATTTGCTGTATTCTTAAATTTATAGGTTTCAATAATACACAAATCAATCAGATTTTAAATAATAGCCATAGTAATTTGTTACATAAATAGAAATAGAAGGTTGGTGAAAATAGCCAAAAGATAGAGCCTTTCCCATTATTTATTTTTGAATTATATATGTAATAGTATAACTGTTTTTACTGACTTGAAAGAACTATCCAAAATTATTTTTTTATTTTTTTCTCTTCTGGAGCCATGAGTGTTATGCACTCCAACCAATCACCTACCCCATCACTCAGGGTGGGGATGGTCCCCCCTGCAACAATAATAAATTTACAATTATGGAAAGAAACTTGAAGTTCTTAAAGACAATGAGTGTGGCTGAATTTAAAGCACAGCACAATGTGGAAAAGATTGAAGTGAAAAGAAATGAACACACTGGCAAATGTTTCTTTGTCTATGGCTTTGAAACTGGAGCTTGTTCAAGGAAGGTGGAGAGTGGAGAGCTGACAATACCAGTCATTTCAGAAGTATGCTCTGCTGAAACTGGAGATATATTCCTTTTGTTACATCAGAAAGGGGAAGGAGGGGCTACTACATTGGCAACTCTATAGGAACTAATGAAAATGCTCCAGAAGGGCAGTTGGATTAATAGTCTGACTGCCTTTTTTATTTTCTAAGTAGTTAATCATTAATAGAATATAGTCATGTTAAATTTAAGAGTATCATCAAAGAAGCAGGCTAAAATAAAACTTGCTCTACAAGGCTGTGCAGGCTCAGGGAAGACCTATTCTGCACTATTATTAGCCTATGGTCTGACTAATGACTGGACTAAAATAGCCATCATTGATAGTGAAAATGGAAGTGCTGATTTATATGCCAGTTTAGGCAACTACAATGTATTACCCCTTCAAGACAACTTTACACCTGAAACCTATATTGAAGCTGTAAAAGTGTGTGAGGATGCTAAAATGGAGGTGATAATCATTGATAGTATCTCTCAATGTTGGGATAACCTTCTGGAGTATCATGCTAATCTACAAGGCAATTCATTCACTAACTGGCAGAAGATTACACCAAGAATTAATTCCTTCATGCAGAAGATTCTACAATCCCCAAGCCATATTGTTTGCACAATGAGGTGTAAGCAGGATTATGTACTTAGTGAGAAAAATGGTAAGATGATCCCTGAGAAAGTGGGGTTAAAAGCAGTCATGAGAGATGGAATAGACTATGAATTTACTATAGTCCTTGATATTAACATGAAGCATCAAGCCATTGCATCAAAGGATAGAACAAGTCTATTCATGGGTAAGCCAGACTTTACTATTACACCCACTACTGGGCAAATAATACTGGATTGGTGCAATAATGGAGTAAACTTGGATATGATAAAGCAGAAGATAAATCAGGCTAAAACCATTGAAGAGCTTACCTCCATTTATCACCAATACCCAGAATGGTATCAACAACTTACATCAGATTTCATGCAGAAGAAGATGCAGTTACAAGAAGAGAGCAATAAACCTATTATCAACTATAATCCTAATTTTATACATTATGGAAGCAATGCAGTTAATGCCAGTACACAGAACTAATATGTTGATGCAAACCTTCAATCAGCCAAAGTTTGAGGTTGAAACCCCAGTTGAAACTATAGAGACTGAAATTATCAGCTCCAGAAGGGAAAACAAAAGATTGCCTTTTATAGAAGCCAACACCAAAGAAGTCACTATACAGCATCTAAGGGAAGAATGTGTAGTGCCAGTATTCAGCAAGGATAATGAGATAACTATCAGTCACCCTTCATTTATTGAAACTGTTTGGGAAGCTGCCAATCAGATATTTCCCAATGAGAGGATTGAAGAACCTGCAATAAGAGTAAGCCATGTCATTAAAGGCAGAACACCCGAAGCTATTCATAAACCAGTGAAGGATTTACTTGAATCAGACAAGACTATTTACTATGAAAGAATGATGTTCTGCTTTGAGATTCCCACTATCCATGAGGATATAATGGGCAATAGGTTAAACCTTACAATAGGTGGTATCAGGGCATATAACCATGAGAATCTATATAGTAAGAAAGGTACAGAAAAGTTCAAGGTATTCATTGGTTTTAAAAATTTGGTTTGCTGTAATATGTGTGTATCTACTGATGGTTACAAGTCAGAATTAAAGGTGATGAGCACTGCTGATTTATTTAGTTCAGTGATGAGGCTATTTCAAGAATACAATATAGCCAAGCACCTATACTACATGAGTGCTTATAAGGATAGTTATATGACTGAAAGCCAATTTGCACAGTTCTTGGGAAAGAGCAGATTATACCAATATCTCCCAATTGAACAGAAGAAAAGACTTCCTCAAATGCTGATGACTGATACTCAGATAGGGCTTGTAGCCAAGGCATATTATAATGATGATAATTTTGCCCTTCCTGAGAATCAGAGTGCCATATCCATGTGGAATGTATATAATTTGCTCACTGGAGCCAACAAAAGCAGCTATATAGATAATTTCTTGGATAGGTCACTGAATGCCACACAGCTTACAGAAGGGCTAAATAAGGCTCTGTATGGAGAAAATGAATATTCTTGGTTTATACAATAATCTTATACTTCCTATTCCCTTCTGGAGTATCTGCTCCCATTTATCCATTATGTTAGGAAATTCTGTAGTGTCGAAAAAACCTGTAATGTACCTTATAGGAATAAAAATAAAAATTCGACACTTCACACTTACTTGGTTATATTTATACAGGAAGTAAGTGAGCAAGGGGTATTTTCTATGGTGGCTGAATGGAAAACTGGAAAACAAGCTCCAGAAGGTGGTTTGAAAGAAAGATTGGATATGAAATGTCCTCCATCTTTTTCTTGTTATTCCTTCTGGAGTAGCTGGCTGTAGTTGGGTATTAAGGTATTTGAACTGATTATAACATGGAGATAATGGTAAAAGGCATTTTGAATATCACTATTGGATTGATATTCATGTGTATAATGGCTAAAGAGAGATAAAGGTGAACAGCCTTTGTATTGTGTTTATTATTGTTGTAAGCCTCGGTTCTTGTAAGGAATTGGGGCTTTTATTTTGAAAATATATGAGAATCAGAGATATGTAATGGAATTAATGGTACATTTGCCACTGGTGGATATGAAGGTATATTATTACTTTTCCACTTCAAGAGCCTTAATGACAGATAAGAGAATAAGCTCATGCCTATGGTACTAATATGGATTGAAACCTATTAAAAGTAGCCTTCAAATGATTGTTTATTTGTGGAAAGTCCTAACTTTGCAACAGAAACAATCAAATGATTGCTAATGAAATAGAAGTTTAACAAGACATATTAGAAAAGAAGTGTTTGCTTCTTACTTGTGAAGTCCTAAAATCACCACTTTGAAGACTAACAATCACAGCAGTAAGGGAGTAAATGCTCATACCATCAGGTGTGGGCTTTCCTTGTTTGTGATTGTAGGTGTTGTGGTGATACCTTGGACTCAGCAGGAAAGCACCACACTTTCTTTTTTGTAGTATGGCTACAAAAAGGCAGCATGGATAAGGACTATATTATATTTCAAGAGGATGGCTTATTTGGAGCTAAGAACCAAAGAGGGGAAGTTATCATTCAACCTCAATATATGGAAATGCAGCCATTCAGTTGTGGTCTATCTTTGGTCAGGAATCATCAATATCAGTATGCTTACATTGATATTGACAATAAACAAGTAGTTCCTTTTGGCAAATATTCTTGGTGTGACCCGCAATTTACTTGTGGTTTTTCTCGTGTAATGGAATATCATTATCTTGAAGAAAAGAATAAATGGGGTATCATTGACACATTGGAAAATATTGTTGTTCCTCTGAAATATGATAAAATATGGGCTATAAAGGAAGATTCTCTTTTTTCTCTCAAGGCTTTTCTCGGTGATAAAGAAGAAAGAATAAACCTTCACCAATTAGGCAATAAAGTCATTTTTGATGGTTTAACCTACATCTGTACTTATTCAGTAGAGGCATTTAAAGAATTAGCACATTGCAAGAAACTGTATGTCAAAGCTCAACCTAATACAAGGCAATTGTATTTTACTTACGGAGCTAATATAGGTTTTGTTTCTTTAAGAAGGATTCCCAAAGAACCAGTCATATCCATTGTTGCCAATAGTAGTGGTAAGATTTTCCCTTTACTGATGGAAAAGTCAGATATAGGGAAAACAACATTGCCTATTGCCAAGGTAACTTCTAACAAGAAAAAGACTTCCAAAACATATTCACATAGAACTTCTTTCTGGGATTATGAAGAAGAAAGGATGAATGATGTAGATAATTGGGATGACCCTTATGGAGATGAGCAAGCTTTCTATGATGGTTGGAGTAGGGAAGATGTAGAAAGTGGATTAGCAGATGCTTATGAGGGGTAATTTAGATATAAAATGAAATAATGATTGATTATAAATGAATAAAAATGGAATTTCCACTAACATTTGGTCTGCAAAAAACAGGTTTACCACTGATACTGACATCAGGAAAAACAAATAACTTTTGTTTCTTGATTGATACTGGTGCTACTCATAACACCCTATTTGACTTTGTATATGAACATTTTAAGAGTGAGTTTAAGCTACTTGAAGGGACATATAGAACAATGGGGATAGAGGGACACTACAAAGAAACCCCTATCATTGAAGCTACATTCAATTTTGAAGGGAGGGATTATACTTCCACCTTTTCTGTATTGGATGCTTCTGAGGCTATAAAACAAGTGCAGGATGAAACTGGGATACAGATTCATGGGGTACTTGGGGTACAATTTTTGATAGAGAATAAATGGATTATTGATTTTGAAACTTATAATGTAAAATGTAATGATTGAGGGCATAGCAATACTTGCCGTAGGAGCTGCAATACTTCTATATGCAGAGATGAAATCTAATAGGAAAACCATAGAGCAACAAGACTATAGGATAAGACATCTCACAGGTAATCTTAATGAGGAAGATGAGAGGGAAAATCAACAGCTCAGGGATGATTATCACTTTGACAAAATAATTAGGCAGATAAAATCAGCAGATGAATATGCAGAGTTTATTCCAGATGATATAGTTGAAGAACAAGCAAAGGATAAGTTCAAAAAGCTGTATGGATATGACTATAAGAAACGATGAAATAGAAGTATTTATTCAAGTAAAAGGTTTAGGCTTTACATTCCTTCTGGACAAAAGAATGAAACACAATTTGATTAGCCCTACTTTCTTAGCTTTCTTCAAAACAAATAAGCAGAGGGATTCTCTTTTAAATAATGGTATAGGAGCAGTAAGTACAAAACCTGAATATAATAACTCCCTTCCTTTTCTTCCTGCTTATGTAGATAGTATTTCACTGGAAGATACATTCCATTATGTTGGAAAGAAAGTTGTTTGGTGCAGTGATAATAAGTTTAGGGAGTGTAAGGCAGTCAAACTCAATTTTGAATATGAGGGACACCCTTACTCTGAACTATTCTTTATTGATAAGAGTATTGAAGAGAACTATGCTATTTTAGGCTCTACCTTCTGGAGCAAATGTGATATTTTAAAATAATAGAAATTGTTATGAGAAAGAAACAAGAAACTTAGCATTACTAAATGCTACTATTGGTATTGTATAAACCTTACCAATGTTGGTCAATAGTTGTTCTATTGACTTTTATAGAAGTAATTAACAGACTAACAATCAAATAATTGAATAGTATTATCAAAGAGCCTTCCAAGCTGAGGGTCGCGGGTTTGAGCCCCGTCTTCCGCTCTTAAGAAAATCAGATAGTTATCGCAAGATTTCTATCTGATTTTTGTTTTTAGAGAATGCTGAATTTAGTGTGGTTTAACCGAGTGAGTTAAACCTGGAAGTCAACCGAATGCCGCAAAGCACAAATTCATGGTTATTTAAATAAGATATTTCTGAGAATATCATCTAACCACGGCTCTTTCATCTTTTCCACAAAAACATCATTCTTTAGTTGAAAAGCCTTTTTGTAAACACTCTGCATTTTCAAATTATAGCGCACCGTATCATAGCGGACTACTGACTGGTAAAATCCGGTATCAACAGCGACAATTTCATTTTCTATTCTCAATGTATCCTCAGCTGTATCGGAAACTCTTCCAGTCTCCATCTGTGCGAATGAAATGCAGCTACCTCCGATTAGAGCCAATAATGTTACCAATATTTTATTCATACGCTACTGTTTTCTACAAAGATACAATATTCAAAGAACAAACATCTCTTTTACAAAAAAAATTCCATTATACCATAAACGCTTATAAGGCAACGCACACATTTGTATATCAAAGTTCAGTTTTAGTTAATAAAATTATGTAAGTTTGTAAACGAATAAAAAGCTCCCCTCCAATGAACAACATCATTCATAAAATCAGGCAGATTTATCCGGTTTCCGAAGAAGCTCTTCAGGCATTGCTGATGAATATGCAGGTAAGACACTACCCTAAAGGAACTTATATAGTACAAGCAGGAGTGACAGACCGTTTGGTTTATTTCATTGAGGAAGGGGTCACCCGTTCCGTATTTCATCACGACGGACAAGATACCACCACTTGGTTCAGCCAGGAAGGTGATGTAACCTTCGGAATGGATTCACTGTACTATCAGCAGCCGTCAGTAGAAAGCATTGAAACTCTTTCGGACTGCAAAATCTACGTCATCCACATAGACAAGTTAAATGCTCTCTACGAAACATATATTGATATAGCCAACTGGGGCAGAATACTGCATCAGAACGTAAACAAGGAGCTCAGTCATATGTTTGTGGAAAGACTCCAACTGCCTCCCCAAGAGCGGTATGAACAATTTAACCGCCGTTACCCCGGACTGATAAATCGGGTGAAGCTAAAATATGTGGCAGCTTTCCTGGGTATTTCCATCTATACTCTCAGCCGGGTACGCGCAAAAAAATAGAAGATTACCGTTCTTTTTTGCTTTTAAGCAAAAGAACTTCGCTTCGCATGGCCGTATCTTTGAGATCCGAAAACATTAACCAAACAACAGAAAAAAAACAGATGTCGCACATTTCATCTTCTGCCTTTTCAGACACCAAAGCACATTATGACCTTCTCGACGGGCTCCGTGGCGTAGCAGCCTTGATGGTTATATGGTATCATATATTCGAAGGCTACGCTTTTGCCGGTGGTGGCATTATCGAAACCTTCAACCACGGCTATTTAGCTGTAGATTTCTTCTTTATACTATCGGGATTCGTTATCGGGTATGCTTATGACGACCGTTGGGGCAGGAGCCTCACCATGAAGAGTTTTTTCAAGCGACGTCTGATACGTCTTCATCCGATGGTAATTATGGGCGCTGTTTTGGGCGCCATCACCTTCTGCATTCAAGGATGCATACAATGGGACGGAACACATATTGCCCTATCAATGATTATGCTGTCCCTTCTCTGCTCCATATTCTTTATTCCCGCAATGCCGGGAGCAGGCTATGAAGTCCGTGGTAATGGCGAAATGTTTCCCTTGAATGGTCCTTGCTGGTCATTGTTCTTTGAGTATATAGGCAACATCCTTTATGCCTTGTTCATCCGACGATTGTCAAACAAAGCACTGACCGTACTGACAATATTGCTGGGAATAGCATTGGCATCATTCGCCATCTTCGATGTCTCCGGATATGGCAATATGGGAGTAGGTTGGACACTGGACGGAATAAACTTTATCGGAGGATTATTGAGGATGCTTTTCCCTTTCTCCATGGGTATGCTTTTATCGCGCAACTTCAAGCCCATTAAGGTGAAAGGCGCTTTCTGGATATGCACCATTGCATTGATTACCTTGTTCTCAGTGCCCTATCTGGAAGGTACGGCGCCGGTCTGTACAAATGGCATTTATGAAGTGTTCTGTGTCATCATAGCTTTTCCGATTCTTGTCTGGTTAGGAGCTTCCGGTACCACAACGGATAAGAAATCGACCCAGATATGCAAGTTCCTGGGAGATATATCCTATCCTGTCTATGTGATACACTATCCATTTATGTACTTGTTCTATGCATGGCTCATCAAGAACCAGCTCTTCACGTTGGAGCAGACTTGGCAGGTTGCCTTATGCGTCTATGCATGGAATATATTGTTAGCCTATCTATGCCTGAAATTCTATGATGAACCGGTACGGAAATATCTGGCTAAACGCTTCTTGAGCAAAAAACAATAAACAGTCCGTCACGGAGATTATGCTGATTCGCACAGATACAAATACGCGATATGAATTCAATCCGTACAAATCAGCATAATCTCCGTGGCGAACTGCTATTCCAGATAAAGTGGCTCCACCACCTCCGTCACATTCTCATGGAACCACTCATCCAATTTAGCTTCAACCTTGTCTTTTATCTGTGGAGTGATGTATTTCTTCACTTTCTTATAAGCATAAACTGCGGCAAATCCCTTCCCTACCATAAAGACTTGTCCCAAAAGATCTTCTATACTGGTAGGAAATACAATGGCCACCAAAGCAATCATGATATTTGTCCTTTCACTCTCCGGAGTAGAGTCTGCAGTCATCACATAATAAGCCGTCAGTACTGGACGACCAGCTGCCCGGCCACCTTTCTTTATATACTCTTCTACTTTAAGACGAATCTCGTCCATGGAAAAATTCATTTTCATATTCATAATCTCCTCTTTTTATTTATTAGACGCAGAAAGATGAAGTTTGGTTGCAAAAATCTGCATTTTTTTTTCAACATTATATCCCAAATAAGCAGTATCTTTGTCCCCGCATTTTCACAACCACATAAAATTATAATGAAAACAATAGTAAATATTCCCTCCCGACAGAACACTATGCGCGAACTGCGGGATTATCTGATGATTGCCTTAGGCATGGTCTTGTACGGTATCGGCTGGACAGTCTTCCTGCTTCCCAACGATATTACTACCGGTGGCGTACCGGGCATTGCATCCATCGTATATTTTGCCACAGGATTTCCCGTCCAATATACGTACTTTGCCATCAACTTCCTGCTTCTATTGCTTGCCCTACGTGTGTTGGGATGGAAGTTCAGCGTAAAGACAATCTTTGCCGTATTCACCCTGACCTTTTTCCTTTCCATTATCCAAAAACTGACTGAGGGTGTTGTCCTCCTGCACGACCAGCCTTTCATGGCTTGTGTCATCGGTGCCTCCTTCTGCGGTAGCGGCATCGGCATCGCCTTTTCCAACAACGGCAGTACTGGCGGCACGGACATCATTGCCGCCGTAATCAACAAGTACCGCGACATCACGCTGGGCAGAGTCATGTTGATATGTGACCTTATCATCATCTCGTCCAGTTACTTTGTTCTAAAAGATTGGGAAAAGGTGGTGTATGGCTACGTTACTCTATACATATGCAGCTTCGTGCTCGACCAAGTGGTGAACAGTGCCCGCCAGTCCGTACAATTCTTTATTATCAGCGATAAATATGAGGAGATAGCCAAGCACATCCAGGTATATCCCCACAGAGGTGCAACAGTCATCAACGCCTCGGGCTTCTATACGGGAAAAGAGATAAAAATGCTGTTCGTGCTGGCCAAGAAGCGGGAGTCCACCATCATTTTCCGGCTCATAAAAGACATAGACCCCAATGCCTTTGTATCACAAAGTGCAGTCATCGGAGTCTATGGAGAGGGATTCGACAGAATCAAAGTGAAGTAGAGGATTTCTCGAACTTCCCTTGATTCCAAGTATAAACAATAGGACGGCGGACAAACGGTTTCAGTTTCTCCGCCGCTTCTTTACCCATGTAATCGGTCGTGGTAAAAGTGAATGCCAACGTGGCGTCCTTCGCAGAAAGGTCCGCTTTCATCAGCAGCATGTCGGCCTGGCGACGGGCATCCTGATACTCATAGACATCCACTGTATCCGAGGCCTCAGCGATAAAATCATCCAGAACGGGCAATGCCGGCAGGTAGGACGAAGCAACCAGCTCCTTCCAGTCTGTCGTATAGAACTTGACATGGCTGTCGCAAGCCGGAGCACAAACCGTAGCAACCACACAAATCACCTTCGTACTGTCGTTAATAGGCAAGAGCTTCATCTGCCATGAACTCTGGGGCGTCATCTTCACATGTATATAGTCTGGAGAAAGCTCCGTCATTTCCGATTTACCACCAAAGCTGTTGGTCACCTCAGCTTTCATCTTACTTTCCAGAAAGTCTATAAAATCCGCACGGTTCACGGCGCTAAGCAACGGACATATAGAATCCGGCATATTCTTAAAACACGTCTTGGCTTCCTGGGCCTGCAAATACCCCCATCCGATGAAAGCCAAAATCAAAAAAGCACTCAGTTTTCTTATCATAACATTTTAATCATTTCTTCAAGGAAACGGGCATCTGTTTCATCAAAACCGCCCAAATCGTCACTGTCAATATCCAATACTCCCCACACTTCACCGTCCTCACGCTTCAGCGGAACCACGATCTCCGAACGCGACAGCGAGCTGCAGGCTATATGTCCGGGAAATGCATCCACATCGGGCACAACCAACGTCTCGTCTTTATCCCATGCCGTGCCGCAAACACCACGGCCTTTCCTGATGCGCGTACAAGCTATCGGTCCCTGGAAAGGTCCTAACACCAATTCTTCACCCTTCACCAAATAGAAGCCTACCCAAAAGAAATGGAAAGTCTCTTTCAGCGCCGCCGAAACATTCGCCAGATTGGCTATCAAGTCATCTTCACCTGCCAGCAGATTTTTCAGTTGAGGAAGCAAAGCGCGATATTTCTCTGTCTTGCTACCAGCATTTAT